>Ga0214917_10000469_pt1 | contig 53126 bp, 42 predicted proteins | sample LL_1208_BB_MetaG_FD_177983 | JGI IMG/M metagenome (GOLD analysis project Ga0214917, IMG submission 177983) | Freshwater microbial communities from Lake Lanier, Atlanta, Georgia, United States - LL_1208_BB | ecosystem: Environmental > Aquatic > Freshwater > Lake | place: USA: Georgia | collected... | reverse complement strand
GTGAACTCGCCATCGACCGTCTCCTTGAGCATGACGTTTTTGATCACCTGCTCCTCAGTGATGCCCAGCGCCTGCGCCTGTTCGGGAATCTGCTTTTCCACCAACGGGGTGCGGACAAAGCCGGGGCAGACGACATTGGCGCGCACGCCCTTCTTGCCGCCTTCCTTGGCCAAAGTCCGGCACAGGCCGAGCAACCCGTGCTTCGCCGTAACATAGGCCGATTTCAGCACCGAGGCCTCCTTGGAGTGTACCGAGCCGATATAGATTACGCTGCCATGGCCGGCCGCGTACATGGCCGGCAGCACGGCCTTGGTGGTCAGGAAGGCGCCGTCCAGATGGATCGCCAGCATTTTCTTCCAGTCGGAGAAGGGGAAATCCTCGATTGGGTGAACGATCTGAATGCCGGCATTGCTGACCAGCACGTCGATGCGGCCATAGGCCGCCAACACGGCGGCGATGCCGGCATTGACCTGCTCCTCGCTGGTGACGTCCATGGCCACCGCCATGGCCTTGTGGCCCTGCGCTTCGAACTCGGCCGCGGTGGCCTGGGCTGCGGGCAATGCCAGATCGGCAATCACGGCGATGGCGCCGGCCGCACAAAAACGCTTGGCAATTTCGCGGCCAATGCCGCTGGCAGCGCCGGTGATAATGGCAACCTGGCCTTCGAGTGAATGCATGGGATGATCCTTCCGGTGAATCGTTTCAAGCGAGGTAGTCATGCACGACTTCGCCCAGATCGAGGGTGATATCGGCGATGAGATGGGTGGCGGAGAGCACCTCCAGCACCGGCAGGGATGCAACCGGCGCCAGTGCGTGGGGTTGCAGTTCCAGAGCCGCAGGGCCGGTCCAGCCGCCCTTCACCACGATGTCGCTGAGATGGTAGCGCACGAGCTGGCACAGGCGCGGGCTGCCATCCACATGCGGAATGATCTTCAACAGGAAGCCGGGCTCGCCCAGGGCATGGCGGATCTTCTCATCCGGCAGGCGGGTATGCTTGTAGCCCATGGTGCCGGTCGCGACCCGTACCGGGCCGAAATCCAACGTGCCCACCAGCACATCATGCTCCACCCGCAATGACGGATTGGCCAGCTTTTTGGGGAAGCCCCAAAGCTCCCGCCCACCGGCGATGGGAGGGTCCACATCGAGGTACATGGCATGGACATAGCCGCCCTCCACGCCCTGAAAACGCACAGGCACAACCTGGCCGCTCTCGGTGTAGTCGCCAAAGCCGGTGGAATTGGGCATGCGGATGAATTCGTACTTCACCACCGGCTCGATAATCTCCAGCGGCTCGGGCACCATGGCGCGCAATATTGTGGGGTCGGTGCGGTAGGTGATGATGAGGTATTCCCGGTCGACGAAGCGATAGGGGCCGGGCGGGTAGGAGGGGTTCTCAAGCGGCATGGCGAAGGCGCGCTCACGGACGTCCTGGGCTTTCATGTTTGTGCTCCCCTCAGGCCAGATAATCATGAATGACGCTGCCCATCTCGAGCGTCATATCGGCAATGATATGCGCTCCCCACAGCACCTCGTGCACCGGCAGCGTGGCCAGCGGCGCGAGTGCATGCGGGTGCAGGCTGAGCGCGGCGGGCCCCCGCCAAGCCCCCTCCAGCTTGATGCTGGTGAAGCAGTAGCGCACCAGCTCGCACACCGCTGCGGTTCCATCGACATGGGGCATGATCTTGAGCAGCACACCGGGGGCGGAGAGCGCGGCCAGCGCATCCTCGCCCGCGAGCGGCTGATGCTTGAAGCCCATCGAGGCGGTGGCGATGTTCAGCCGACCGAGGTCAAGCCGCCCGACCAGGGTGTCGCGCTCGACCTTCAGGCTGGGAGCCCCCAGCTTTTGTGGAAAACCCCAAAGCTCGCGCCCACCGGCGCTGGGCGGATGGGCGTCGACGAACATGAAGCGGGTATAATTCGCCGCCGCACCCCCCGGCAGCAGCACCGGGATGACCTGGGCTGCTATGTGGTAGCTGCCGAACCCTGTGCTGTCCGCAATGCGGGTGAAGTTGCACAGCACCGCGTCAGAGGCCGGCAGCAGCGGTTCGGGCACCACGGCAGACAGCAGCGCGTGGTCGCTGCGATAGCATATGCTCAGTAGCTCGCGGTTCTCATAGCGATAAGGGCCGAGGGGATAAGCCGGGCTGTTGAACGGCATGGCAGAGGCGCGGGCGCGGACATGCTGTGGGGTCATGCAGTCGTCTCCTTAAGGGGTGTTTTGGATTGCCGGACGTCATTGCAGGACTGAAGAAACCGATCGACATTCTGGCGCTCCAGTCTGGTCAATGGATTGCCGCGTTCCGCGCCCCGAAGACGCTGGCCCTGTTTCCGTTCGGCGCAACACGGCCGTGCGGCGCGAGCGCCGCCTTCTTGTCAAAGGAATGTCTAGCGCCAGCCGCCATGCCGATCATCACCTCCGTGCCGATAACGCCGCTCCGTCACCGCGACATGGAACGGCCCGCCCGACCAATCTATCTCGTTGAGGTTACGATCATGCGCTGCGGCACCGTGACGGACAGAAGTGGCTCGGGAGATCCGTAAGGGCCCTGTAGTCTCACCGTGTCATAAACCGGCGCGGGTGCGTGTGGCACCAAACACGATCGCCTCGGCCACCTCGCGCGCTTCGCCTATTGCCGCCATCTCCACCATCTCAAAATCGGCCGCCCGGCCGCAGCAGGCGAAAGGCCGCGGCGAGGAAATCCTCCCTTGTGTCGAGGTGAAAGCCGCATTCGATGGCAGTCACGATGGCACAGCACGTATCTGGCAGCGGCATGGCGGTGGCCGAGCCCTTGATCAGCGGACTCCGCTCCGCCATGCCGCGCCGCCAATGCCACCCGCGGGTGGGAACTTCAGCCGCCGACCCCGCCCCGCGTGATGTAGCCCATCAGGTCACCGACATTGCGCTCTAAATCCGTGATGACTTCCTTAACGATATCTCCTATCGAAATCACCCCTATCACCTTGCCTTCCTCCAGCACTGGCAAGTGACGAAATCGACGGGTGGCCATCATGGACATGCATATTTCCAGCTTGTCTTTTGGATCTACTGTCACAGGATTGCCCGTCATGATTTGCGACACCGGCGTCAGCTTCGCATCAAGGCCAGGCAGTAGCACTTTGATTGCGCAGTCACCCTGCGTCACGATGCCCACCAGCACACCCTCGTCGATCACAAGAACTGATCGGACCCGATTGTCCCGCATATGGCAAAGGGCATCGACAACCATGTCATCTGACCCAACATAAATCAGTGGGCCTGTTTTTTGGGCTAACACCTGCTTGACTGTGTTCACAAATCTCTCCTGCTGTTTCGAAAAAATTATGGACTGCCGCCGTTGATAAGGTTGCAGTGGCCGAGCCGATTGATTGGGTTTGGTCTTCGTTTTAGGTCGGGTTGGAGGCGCAGGACAGAGTAACCGGCCACGGCCTCCAACCTCGCCCAAAGCGGCGATCTTGCGGTTATTATCTCTATGCCGAAATCCCGTTTCACGAAGAGTCATAATCCCAGAGTGAATTGCCGCCTCGCGATCGCCGCCTTCGCCGCCCTGATTGCCCGATCGCGCTGCGGGTGGTCATTCTCCAGCCTGCGGCTGCGGCTCCCATGCCTGTAGAATACAACCTCCGACGCAGCCCGATAGCCGGGTTCGGCGCGCAACTGAGCGAGCCGGGCACGGGCGTCACGGATGGCTTGGCCGGGGTCGATGATCGGGGCGGCGTGTCGGGAACCGGCCAGCCAAGGCGTTTGCAGCAGGGCCAATGGCACCTCCGCCAGCTCTGGCATCCATCGCCGCGTGAAGGCACCGCTTGGGTCTTGATCAAGCCCCTGCTTGACCGGATTGTAGATGCGCGGCGTGTTGATTCCGGTCTGTCCGCTTTGCATCTGCATCTGCGGCCAGTGAATGCCCGGCTCGTAATCGGTGAACAATCGGGCGAGGTGCAGGCCGCAGGCGCGCCAATCCAGGCCCAGATGGTGGACCGCGAAGCTCGTCACCATCGCCCGCATGCGGAAGTTCAGCCAACCCGTGGCAATGAGCGAGCGCATGCAGGCATCCGCAAAGGGATATCCGCTTCGCCCTGTGGCCCAGGCGAGCAGCCTCGGCTCATTCTCCACCGTCACCATGCGCGCCCGCTCATGCACTGGATGCACCGAGCGGTGCTCAATCTGCGGCTCGCTTTCCAGCTTCTGGATGAAGTGGCAATGCCAATGCAGCCGGGAGATCAGGCTCTCGATGGCGGTGCGCGGCACCGCGCTATGCCCGTTGCGCGCGCCATAGCAGATGGCCAAAGCTTCGCGGATTGAGATCGCACCGGTGGAAAGCGGCACCGAGAGGCGTGAGCATGCATCTGCCCCGGCCAGCGGGTTCGACATGGCGCGGCGGTAATGCGCCCCGCGCCCGGCGAAGAAGCTGTCGAGCAGGGCCAGCGCCGATTGCCGGGTGCCAGGCTGTGGCTGGGGGCAGAGATCCTCGGCGAGGCCGAGTTGTTCCGGGGAGGGGATTTCGCCGGCTGGTGCCCGGGTGGCGGCGATCAGACGGGCCGGCTCCGGCAGCGGCGGTGCGCGCAGAATGGCCTGCGAGAGCCTCCCCCATTCGTCGCGGTCGCGCAGCCCGCGCACCACGCCGAATTGCGGATATTCCACAAGCGCGATGCCCGCCTCCCGGCAAAAGCGGCGCACGGCACGGTCACGGGCGAAGGTCCATGCATTGCCGGTCTCCTGATGTGCCAGAATCCGGGTCAGGCCGATGGCGCGGTGGATGCGGCCCAGCCACTCTACCACTGTGCCAATGCGGATGATCAGCGGCGCGCCGAGCCACTCCAACCGAGCGGACAACTCGGCCAGAGCGGTGGCCGTTGCCACGTATTGCCGGCGCGAAGTGTCTGGCTGTGCCCAGTATTCCGGCTCCACCACATAAAGCGGAATGACCGGACCGCAGGCCGCCGCCTCGGCCAGCGGGCGGTGATCGGCACTGCGCAGGTCGCGTTTGAACCAGACGAGTTGCACCATGGCGCTGTCGACGAACTATCTGGCAGTTTGCACGAACTGGGTGAGTGCCATGCCGCCGCCACTCATACAACAACCCGCGCGAGCACGGCCCCCGTGGCAATGATCTGCGCCATATTGAGAGCCACCGACATTCGGTGTGCCGCGTCGAAATGGCGTTTCGCCGCCAGGTCGCCGGATCGCGCAGCGTCACTGAGGGTATTGATCCGCGGCATCAATCCCTGACGCAGCCAAATGGTGAGCGAGGCCACAACGGCCATCACGGCGCCATCCCATTGGGTGGCCAGCGCCAGGGCAGCGATGAGGGACGTGACCAGGACATAGATGTAATAGGCTGGGAATATCGCGCGTATGAATCGTCCCGCCTCGCTGGCGGGCAGTTTGGTGAACACCATCGGGGCCATCACAGCGGCAAAGAAGATCATCCCGCCGAGCTGCAGGGCGAGCGCGAAGACGGCGATGATGGTGGCGATCATGCTGGACACATGGCCGCTAACCGGATTTCAGCAACCTATCCTTCGTCCATCGGCGGAGTTTTCAGCGTGGTGGACCGCGATCGCTTTGTCGTTGGTGACGAAACATGGGCGAAGCTGTTGGGCTGCTGCCGGGCAAGGCCAGATCCGCCGCGGGGCATCATGTGGTGGCAGCAGCTTGGCGGCAGCCTCAAAGGCATCAATCCGCCCCGCAGCCGTCAACCGGGGCGGATATCGTTGTCGCGCACCACCTGGCTCCATTTCTCCCAATCCGCCGCATAGGCGCGGGTGAAGGCAGCCCGGTCGCCACCCGTTGGTTCCGCGCCAAAGCCGCGAATCCGGGTGATCACATCGGGCTGGCGCAGCACCATGTCCACCTCCTCGGCCAGACGGTCCATGATCGCATTCGGCGTGCCGCGCGGGGCCAGCAAGCCGCCCCAGAAGCCTACCTCATAGCCCGGCAGGGTTTCGCCAAAGGTGGGGATATCGGGATGAAGCGGCGAACGCTCCACGCTGGTCAGCGCCAAGGCCCGCAGCGTGCCGTCCTGCAATTGTGCGCGCGGGGTGAAGAGCCCATCATGCGCCAAATCCACCTCGCCGCGCATGAGGGCCGTGATGGAGGGCTGGTTGCCGGAATAGGGCACCAAGGTAGGCTCGATGCCGGTGCGGCGCGTCAGCAGCGCCATGGCCAGGTGATTGACCGCCCCCATGCCCGGGTTGGAAATGGTGAGGCGCGGCCCGCGCTCCCGCGCGAGGGCGATGAACTCGGCCACATTGCGGGCTGGGAAATCCGGCCGGCAGATCAGCGCCAATGGGGCCGAGGACGCCATCACCACCGGCACCAGCGCCTGCATCGGATCAATCGTCGTGATCCGGTTCACCAGGATGGCAATCATGGTGGAGGGCGAGGTGAACATGAAGGTCGTGCCATCCGGCGCCGCGCGCGCCACAAGTTCAGCGCCCACCACTGTGCTGGCCCCTGGCCGGTTCTCAACGATGAAGCTGCTGCCGGGCATGCGCTCAGCCAATTTGGCGGCCAGCAGCCGGGCCATGATGTCATTGGCTCCCCCGGGTGCAAAACCGACGACGAAGCGCACCGGGCGGTTGGGCCAAGTCTGCGCGGCTGCGTGCTGAGCGCTGATGGCGATGGTGGGGGCGGCCAGAATCACGGCGCGGCGGTTCATGTTATTCCTCCCAGAGATCTTCCCAGAGAATCTCACGCCAGAGGAGCGCTTGTCTATGGCTTGCTGCAGGCGGCCAGAAAGGGCAGGAGGGCGTCAGCGCCCATGCATGCCCGCTGGTGCCCGCAAGATTTCGCGTGTTCGGGGATCAAGCAGGAATGCTGATGACATGAGCTGGGGTATAACGTCGTAGCGCGCGACATGGTCCAACACGCTAAGAGGCTCGAAACGACCTGACGCCCCACTCCTTAAATGCTGGAGCCATGCCACGTATATTCTGGCGTTCCTGTTGCTCGGATCGGCTATTTGTGCCGCCTGCATAATGGACAGGGCGTCTTCCAGATTACCTTCAGCCCAGGCAACAAGGCCGCGCTGGATTTGTAAATAGCTACCAAAACCGCGAATGGCTATGGCCATACCACTGGACGCGAGAGCTCTGTCGGTATTTGCGCGCGCCTCATTTATATTACCAGAGAGGATGTTGATGAAGGCGGCATTCATACTAAAGGCAGTAAGAACCGAAGAGGTGGATGCTAAAACGGACTGGGCTAGCTCCATTTCGCGCTGCGCCTGTGCTATGCCGCCATCAAGCAATGACAGAACCGCGGATATATTGAGCAGCGCCGACCTCTCGACAGGATTGCCCGCAGCCCAATTGGCTGTCAGGCTGGCCTCGATCGCGGTGCGTACCTCAACAAGGTCATTCTCGAAACCATTCAGGTAGCCGTGCAACCTGAAGAGCGCGTAACGATATGGCGATATAGCCGATATTGAACCAATAGCTGATGAACGAATAAGGGCTGGCGCATCCAAATCTGGCCTCGAAAAGTGCATTGGCCTAAACTGACGACCTTCCTGCGTAATAATAACTTCCATCCTGAGGCCATTATTTATTTGCAGCATTGTTCCAGATACTCGAACTGGATCAAGCCTAAATAAATCCTGTAGCGCAGCCGTCATATCCGTCAGTTTCAATGGCTCGGCGATGGCGCCGATTATGGTTCTACGGGTAGCGACGCGCGGCGTCGGGACATTTATCGGTGAAGGAAGTGCGGTGACATTCGCAATTTCCGCTATGAAAATTTCCTCAGCGGCGGAACGGGTAAGGCCCGTTTGCTGAATAGCCGGCGGCAAGCCCACGCTCACCGACATCGTATTAGAATTAATCACCGCATCGCCCGCTACCAGGGCCATGAGGATGCTAGCCAGGAAACTCAAAGAAAATAAGTCCATGCGTACATGTCCTGCCCTTTGAAAAACATAATAGAAAATTGCGTTTGGTGTCAATGTCCGCCCAATACAAGCTATGGAAATGAATTTATGAGAGAAATTATTCCGAATTATGTTTGGTAATCTACCTTTCGGTGGCGGGGTGCCCGATGTCGGTCGCGTTGTTCCTGGGTCACTTCGCAGCGCTGGGCGATCGCCGGCAATCCTGGAAACTGGTTTACCCGCGCGCGAGATCCTGCCGGTCGCTTTGTACCGCAGCCTGGCCGGTCGGCCATCACCGCCTTCTATGCGGTGACGCCGCCAGTGCGGCCGATGTCCCGCGGTTGTCCGATGGCGTCAGGGCGCATCCGATGACCGAAGACAAGACCTGCGGGCCGAACGAGGCGCCAGCGGCCAGAGACGCAGGCCATCACCGCCGGGCTCATAGGCGTAGCGGGGCGAGCCAATCGCGGGCAGCCGGGCCACGTCTCTTGTTTTTGGACACATATATGAATAGCATGAATTTGATCTAAAAATGCTGTGCAGAAGCTTGGGGAGCATATTGTGGCCGTACCACGTCCTGGCGCTGGCGAAACAGCCGCTGCAAACGTGTCCGGTTCGTCTCTTCGAACCCAGGACGAGCGCGGCCAAAAAAAGCAGACTAAATTTGCCGCACTTCTCATTGGGGCAGTCGGTGTCGTGTATGGGGATATCGGCACCAGCCCGATCTATGCTTTCAGAGAGGCAATGCTCGCTGCCGGTGCTACTCCGGAGGCAATTTCAAGGCCCGATGTCCTTGGTCTTTTGTCTCTCATTTTATGGGCACTTACGATTATCGTTACACTAAAATACATTATTGTTCTCTTGCGGGCGGATAATAATGGAGAGGGCGGCACTCTTGCTTTGATGGCTCTGGCGCAGCGGGCGATCGGCGGCCGGACTAAAACGATTTTTGTTCTTGGCATAATTGGTGCAGCGCTGTTTTATGGGGATGCAATAATAACTCCGGCAATTTCAATTCTTGCTGCGGTGGAGGGGCTGAAAATTGTATATCCTATGGTCGATGAATTTATTTTGCCAATTACAATATTAATTATCATCGGTATTTTTATTGTCCAACGGTGGGGTACTGCATCAGTCGCAAAATGGTTTGGCCCAATAACTCTTGTCTGGTTCGTGGCGATTGGAATTGGCGGACTCGTCCACATCGTTGACGACCCCGGTATTTTCGCGGCTCTTAATCCAGGATATGCCTTATATTTTATGCTAAATCATGGGTTGGTCGGCCTCGTGGCACTTGGAGCGGTGTTTCTTGCGGTGACCGGCGCCGAAGCTTTATACGCGGACCTCGGTCATTTTGGGAAAAAACCTATCAGCATTGCCTGGATGTTTATCGTTTTCCCGGCCCTTGCGCTCAATTACCTTGGTCAGGGCGCTATGGTGCTTGCTGACCCATCGCGTCTTGAAAATTCATTTTTCTTACTTTTTCCACAATCAACCTTAATTCCGATGATTATTCTTGCAACATTTGCAAATATCATCGCAAGTCAGGCAGTTATTACCGGCGCGTTCTCGCTGACGAGGCAGGCTATCGATTTGCGTCTCTTGCCAAATCTCGAAATTTGCCACACATCAGTAGATCAACAAGGGCAAATTTATATGCCGCAGATAAATTATCTCTTGATGATCGGTGTCATTCTCCTGGTTATAGTGTTTGGTTCGTCAACCAAGATTGCAGCCGCCTATGGCGTAGCGGTTACTGGCACCATGATTGTGACTGCATGTTTGGCGTTCATTGTTGTATGGCGCCAGTGGCATTGGCCGCTTTGGGCCACAATCGCCGTAATGGCGCCGCTGCTCGCCATAGATCTTATCTTTTTCTCGGCGAACGCTCTTAGGATATTCGAAGGCGGTTATGTGCCGATCATCCTGGCGATGTGCATCATGCTATGCATGTGGACATGGGTAAGCGCCACAGGCCACCTCACAGACAGAGCTAGTAAATCAGAAATGTCATTGCATTCATTAATATCCAATATTAAAGAAAAGCCCCCGCAGCGTATTCCTGGATTTGCGATTTATCTGACGGAAAATCCAAGCAAGGCACCAATCGCGTTAATTCACAACATCATCCATTATCAAACTATTCATGAAAATAATGCAATTCTTACAATAAAATACTCAAAAGAAGCCTTCGTGCCCGAACAAAATCGGGTCTCTATCAGCAATATTGAGGGTGATTTTCCAAATATAATGCTAAATTTTGGATATATGGAGCAGCCAAATATTCCAAAATCACTAGAATATTTTGCCCGAAATAACTTCACATTTGAAGTTAGCAAAGCAACTTTCTTTCTGTCTCGGCGATTTTTTAAGCCTGCACTAACAGGTAAATTTGCAAATTGGCAGGGTCGATTTTTTTCAATCATGGCAAATAAAAATAAAGATGTAATTGGCTATTTTCATCTCCCGGCCGGCCGTGTTGTCGAAATAGGCACTCAGATCAGCGTTTGATAGCTAGCCTGCCCGACCCATAATGCTTTCCCGAATATCGGCCAAATCTGGTCACAGCCAAACTGAGCCGCCCCGGGTTTGCCGGAGGCTGCAAGTGAATCCGATCGGCTGGAAGAGCGTTTTCAAGCCATGCCGCTTCTTAAGACGACACGAAAATGCGATAAAACAAGAACCATTTCACCGTCTACGCGGCCGGTGAAATGGCTCTAGGCGCGGTATAGTGTCTCAGGCGCCACCAGGGGGGCTGCGATATCCACCAGCGCGCCATCGCGCAGCGCCTTGTAAAAGCAGTTCCGCCGCCCGGTGTGGCAGGCCACACCCTGCTGGTCCACCAGCGCCAGCAGGGTATCGCCATCGCAATCCAGCCGCAGCTCATGCAGGGTTTGGACTTGGCCTGAGGTCTCGCCCTTGCGCCACAGCGCAGCGCGTGAGCGGCTCCAGTAGCAGACCCGGCCGGTGGCCAGGGTTTCGGCCACCGCGTCGCGGTTCATCCAGGCCATCATCAGCACCTCGCCCGTATCATGCTGCTGGGCGATGCAGGGGATGAGGCCATCGGCATTGAATCGAATGGCGGCGAGAAGCGCGTTTTCCATCTTCGTGCTATAACACGGCCATGGCCGAACACACCCACCCGCCCGAGCCTCTTGATGCCATGCTCGACCGTGCTGCCTCTCTCTGCGCCGGCCGCGGCGCGCAATTGACCGATTTGCGCCGCCAGGTGCTGGCCCTGGTGCTGGGGGCGGAGCAGCCGCTGGGCGCCTATGCGCTGCTCGACCTGCTCAAGGCCACCCGCGCCGGGGCTGCGCCGCCCACCATCTACCGCGCGCTGGATTTCCTGCTCGAGCAGGGGCTGATCCATCGGATTGAGCGGCTGAACGCCTTTGTCGGCTGCGTCTCTGCCGGGCATGCCCATGCCCATCAATTCCTGATCTGCCGCCAATGTGGCCATGCCGCCGAATTGCACGACCATGCGGTGGAGCATGCGCTGGAGAATGCGGCGCGGCGCATCGGTTTTACGCCGGCCAGGATGACAGTGGAGATGGAGGGGCTTTGCCAGGGGTGCGCCCCGGCCTGAGCCGCTACCGCGCCACCACCGGCCGATTGCCGAAGCTCTCCTGCGGCACGCCGCGCTCGAGCGACATATGGCTATGCACCCCCACCCAGCCCTCAGCGCCACCGCGCATGAGGATGATGCTGGCCCGCCCTGGCCGGTCGAAGGCGCTGCCATCTTGGTTGTAGCCGGTGCTGCCCCAGGGGGTGATGGCCACCGCCATCTGGCCATCGGGGCTGGCCAGCACGCGGGTGGCCTCAGCGTCGAAGGTGAAGCCATCAGTCTTGGGCCAGACGCTGTCCCATTGCCGGTCCCGCCAATCCCATAGCCCTTCCAGCACCCGTTTATGGGTGCCGAAGGCCAGCGCCTGCTCGTGCCAGAAGGGGTAGGCATCGCGGTAATTCACCGCGCGGACGCAATTGGCGAAGCGGGCCAGCCAGGCCAGAATCTCGGCGCGGATGGCGGGGCTGGCTTCGGGAAGGGCTGGGGTCATGGCGGGCGTTTTCCAAATCAGCGGATAGCCTGCAACAGCCTGGGCTGGCGGCCAATCCCCGGGGGGGCGGCTGCTCGACGCCGCGCCCGGGCGATGACATGCTCCGATGATGAATGATCGCGTGATTTTGGTCACCGGCGCCGCCTCGGGCATTGGCGCCGCCTGCCTGCGGGCCATGGCCGGCCCCGGCACCGCCTTCCTCGTCCATACCAGGCGCAACCGCGAGGGCGCCGAGGCGATGGCAGGCTTCGCCCGTGCGCGCGGCGCCCGGGCTGAAACCATCCTCGCCGATATCGCCGACCCCGCCACCCCCGATGCCCTGGTGGCGGCCGCGCTGGCCCGTTTCGGCCGGCTGGATGTGGTGGTGGCCAATGCCGGCTTTGCCGACCGCACGCCCATTCTGGCGCAGAGCGAGGCGGCATTCGCCCGCAGCTTTGATACCATCCTCTGGGCCTTTCTGCGCCTCGCACGCGCGGCCAGCCCGCAGGTGGCGGCGGCTGAGCATGGCCGGATTATCGCCATTTCCTCCTTTGTGGCGCATGTGTTTCGCCCCGATGTGGTGGGTTTTCCCGCCACTGCCGCGGCCAAGGCTGGGATGGAGGCGCTGGCACGCAGCCTGGCCATAGAGATCGCCGCCAGCGGCGCCACGGTGAATTGCGTGGCCCCGGGCTTCACCCGCAAGGACGCCACCGGCCATTCCGCCTTCACGGCCGAGCAATGGCGGGCGGTGGTGGAGAATATCCCGCTTGGGCGGCTGGGCACGCCGGATGATGTGGCGGCGGCGGTGGCGTTTCTGGCCTCGCCGGCGGCTGGCTATATCACCGGCCAGGTGATTCATGTGAATGGCGGGCTGGTCTGACGGGGTTACCCCCGTCAGCCGCGTTTCAGGCCCAGAACTGAAACGCCCCGCCCTTGGGCGCTATGCAGGGTTCAGGTTTCCAGCATCTTGCGCAGCAGGGTCACATCCTCGGCCAGCACGCGGTCTTCCACCATCAATTCGGTGATGCGGCTGACGGCATGCATCACGGTGGTATGGTCGCGATTGCCGAAGCGGCGGCCGATCTCGGGCAGGGAGCGCGAGGTGAGTTGCTTGGCCAGGAACATGGCCACCTGGCGCGGCCGCGCCACGGCCCTGGCGCGGCGGGCGGAGAACATATCCGTCATGCGGATGGAGTAGTGCTCGGCCACTTTGCGCTGGATGTCGTCGATGGTGATGCGCCGCTCATGGGTGCGCAGCAAGTCGGTCAGCACCTCGGGCACATTCTCAAGTGTGAGCGGCCGGCCGAAGAGCTTGGTATGGGCGACGAGGCGATTGAGCGCGCCTTCGAGGTCCCGCACATTGGAGGCGATCTTATGCGCCAGCAATTCCTGCACCTTCACCGGCACCTCGACGCCGGCCTGCGCCGCCTTGGCCTGCAGGATGGAGAGGCGCAGCTCATAGGTGGTGGCGTGGATATCGGCCACGATGCCACCGCCCAGGCGGGTGCGCAGCCTATCCTCAATGCCCGAAAGATCATTGGGTGACTTGTCGGCGGAGACCACGATCTGCTTGCCGGCATCGACCAAGGCATTGAAAGTATGGAAAAATTCTTCCTGCGTATTGTCCTTGCCGATCAGGAATTGCAAATCATCGATCATCAGCACATCAACGCTGCGCAGCTGGGCCTTGAATTCCATGGTATTGCCACCGCGCAGCGCGCCGATGAAGCGATACATGAATTTCTCGGCCGACATATAGGCCACGGGGCGCTCGGGATGATTGGCGCGGATCGCCCAGGCGATGGCATGCATCAAATGGGTCTTGCCCAGGCCCACGCCGCCATAGAGGAAGAGCGGGTTGAAACCTGCCATGGCCGGGCGTTCCGCCACACGCCGGGCGCAGGCATGGGCAAATTCATTGGGCTTGCCGACGACGAAGCTGTCGAAGGTCAGGCGCTGGTCGAGCGGCGCCATCCAATCACCATCGCGCGCCTCGGCCTGGCGCGGTGGCGGGGCGGTGTTGCTTCGCGGGGCCGCGGGGGGGGAGGGCTGACCTTCTGTGCTGAACTCAACCTCGCACTGGGCATCCGCCGGCACGCCATCCGCTACGGCCTGGGCGGCGGTGGAGACGCGGAAATCCATCTGCTTGACGTTCGGCCATTCGGCCTGTGCGAGGATGCGCAGCCTGTCGCCATAGTGATCACGCACCCAGTCACGCAGGAAGCGCGAGGGCAGGGTGATCAGCACGATCTCGCCCTCGACGGTCTGTAGGACCATCTGGCGCAGCCAGTTGCGGTATTCCGTCTCTCCAACTTCGTCACGCAGGCGGGCGCGCAAACGGGCCCATTGCGCCGCAAGCTTGCCGGCATCGGGGGGGAGATTGCCGGTTTCCGAGTTCATTCAGGATACCTGCCTATTCATTGCACTGAGAAACCCGGGTGGCCGAAGCATATTGGCCAGGGCACGTCGGGGGGGGATTGCACGCCATGCCACCCGCCCGATATCCCAAAAACGCAGCCTCGCCGCGGAGCCGAAAATCCGCGGAAAACAGCCGAAATTGGTATCGCTGAAGGAAGCATCGCCCAAATCCTAATGCCGGATTTGTCCCTGCATCAACCACCAACCATTCTATGCCCGACAATATCGTGGCATGTGGCATAAATACAGCTTCAACGACTTTATTGCCAAGGCACAATATAGCCGGTCCAGAGAGAGCCTAAGCTCTCGCTGGTGTTCGCCTTATAAAAAGCGGGTATGGGTTCAGGCCGCCTTAGGCGGCGATGGCCTTGATACGGGCAGCCAGGCGAGACAGCTTGCGTGCCACGGTGTTGAGGTGCAGCACGCCCTTGCCGACGGCGCGCTGCATTTCCGGCTGCGCGGCCTGGAAAGCGGCCAGAGCCTCGTCCTTCTTGCCACCCTCGATCGCCATTTCGACCTTCCGCAGATAGGTCCGCACGCGCGAGCGGCGGGCGCGGTTGCGCTCCGTGCGCTTCTCGGTCTGACGGATGCGTTTTTCTGCGGAGGGATTATTGGCCATGTGGTTGCTTACCGAAGGATGCTGGGGCCGTGAGGCCCGAATTGCTTTGACCGATGGAGGAACCCCATTGGCCGGGGGGGCTATCTATCGCCGGGGGCGGGCGAGCGTCAAGTGATCCCGGGCGTCAAGTGTGACGGAACTGCGCGCGGCGCTTCTCGGCAAAGGCCGACATGCCTTCCTTCTGATCGTCGGTGGCGAACATGCTGTGGAAGAGCCGGCGTTCGAACTTCACGCCCTCGGCCAGGGTGGTCTCAAAGGCGCGGTTGACCGATTCCTTGGCCATGGCGAGGGCGGGCTGGCTCAGGCTTGCGAGTTTCTCGCCCACCTTCAGCGCCTCGGCCATGAGGTTCTCGAGCGGCACGACGCGGGCAACGAGGCCCGAGCGCTCAGCCTCGGCGGCATCCATCATGCGCGCCGTCAGGCAAAGATCCATGGCCTTGGCCTTGCCCACCGCGCGGGTGAGGCGCTGGGTGCCGCCAGCGCCGGGGATGATGCCCAGATTGATCTCTGGCTGGCCGAATTTCGCATTCTCGGCGGCGATGATGAAATCGCACATCATCGCCAACTCGCAGCCCCCGCCCAGGGCGAAGCCGGCCACCGCCGCGATCACCGGCTTGCGGATGGTGGGCACCACCTCCCAATTCGCGCCGATGAAATCATTGAGATAGACGGCCGGGTAAGTGCGGTCCTTCATCTCCTTGATGTCGGCCCCGGCGGCGAAGGCCTTTTCCGAGCCGGTGATGATGATGGAGAAAATCGCCGGGTCAGCATCATAAGCGCGCAGCGCCTGGCCGAGTTCGGTCATCAACTGGTCGCACAGCGCATTGAGTGCGGCCGGGCGGTTGAGGCGGATAACCCCGGTGGGGCCCTGGGTTTCAACCAAAATCATGTCATAGGACGACATAGCGCGCTCTCCCTGTTGGGCGGGATTGTCGGGGAGAGCGGTGCTGCTGTCCAGCGCGTCACAAACGCCGCGAAAGCCCCACATGAAACCCGCGCCGGGCCAAAAATTGCGGTGCGCCCACGCCAATGCCCGAGCCATCGCGCAGCTGGGTCACGGTATCGGTCACGTTGATCACATCCGCGCGCAGGGTCCAAACCCCGCCATCGGGGGCTGCGATATCCTGGGCGAAGCCGATATTGCCGGTGCCATAGGCCGCCACCTTTTCACTATTGGCAAAGCCGCGCCGCAGCCCGCTGCCAACCAGCAGCGTGGCCGTTGCCCGCGCCCCCTGCCAGGGGCGATAGATGACCCCAGCGCTTGCGGTGACCGTCTGGTCATGGTCCAGCCGCACCTGCCGCTGGGAAATATAGGCCAATTCCTCCGGGTCGAAATTGAACTGGCCGCTGGTGATCTCGCGCGCCGCCGCGCGGGAGAGTGCCAGATTGGCATAGGCATCGAGGCTGCGGCTGCGCCATTGGCCGGTGAACTCGACGCCATAGACCTGGCCGTGGCTATAGTTGAAGGGCGTGAACACCACGGCCGAGCCGAATTGGCCGAGGTCCAGCAGGTCGCGCGCATCCTTATAGAAGGCGCCGAAGCCCAAGGTCAGATTCTCCGTCGCCCGCTGCTGCACCGCCAGATTGAGGTAATGACTGCGCTCCGGCCGCACCCGGCTATTGGCGGTGTTCAGCGGCGCGGCCGAAGTGTTGGCGAAGAGGTTGAGCGCGCCCGGGGTGATCAAATCCTGCGCCGGGGGGGTGAAATAGCGGGCATAGCCCAGCGCGATGCGGGTGCCCGGCCGCGGCGTCCAGACCAGATTGACCCGCGGGCTGACCTGGCCGGCCTTCACATAGGCATCGACGTAATCCGCACGCAGCCCGGCATTCATCGTCAAGGCCTCGGCGATGCGCCATTCATCCTGGATATAGGCGCCCCATGTCCAACCGATGCGCGAGCGCCGATCGGTTATGCCAAAGGGGTCGTCCAGCGTTGCGCCGCTCTCATCGAGCGGCAGCGTGATGGAGCGGTTCTGCGCCAGCGTGGCATCGGCGATGAGCGAGACGCCCATGCGGATGGTATGCGCCGGCGCCACCCGCCAGGCGCTATCGGCCTGCAGACCATAGGCGTTGGAGCGGCGGCGGACATCGCTGGCCACGCCGTTGAACAGCACCTCGCCGGTGTAGTCCGGCCGGTACTGGGTTTGCGAATGGCGCTGAAACATGGCGATTTGCGCGTCATAGCCATCCTGTCTGTGCTGCAGGGCGAGGATATTGAAGATATTGCGCTCGCCCTGGCGGCCATTCAGCCGCCCGCTGTCGAATTCACTCAGGCCAAAGGCGGTGTAGCGGGGCACCTGCCCGGGAATATTGGCGATCTGGAAATTGTTGATCGCCGCGCCGGAGATGAAGGAGAGCCGGGTGCGGTCATCCAGCGCGCGGGAGATGTAGAACAGCCCGCGCCCCTGTTCGGTGCGGTTGTGCAGCGGGGTGCGGGCGCTGGTCGGCCCCTCGGTGCCCTGGTCGCTGCGCATGAAGCTGCCGGTGGCGAAAAGCTCCCAGCCCTCAAGCGCGATGGCGTGGTCAAAGCCCGATTGAATGGTCCCGCGCGAGCCGCCATAGACCGAGGCGCTGCCGCCCTCGCCCTGGCTCGGGCTGCGCAAGGTCAGGTCAATGACGCCGCCGGTGCGATAGCCGAATTGCGCCGGCAGGGCACCGGTGAGGATGGAGAGGGTCTCAATCGCACGGGCATCGAGAAAGGCGCCAAAGCCGCCGGCCACGCCCTCGGGCAACGTGATGCCATTGAGCCGGTATTGCAGGGCGCGATGCTCGCCGCGGACATGCAATTCGCCAAAACTATCCTGCGCCACGCCTGGTGTTTGCAGCAGCAGCGCGCGCACCGGCGCATCCGACCCGCCGGGCAGGCCGTCGATCACCTGCCGGTCCAGCGTGGTGGCGCTGGCGCCGAGGGCGGGGGAGATGTTCCGGCGGGCGGCATCGAAGCGTTGGGCGTTGACCACCGTATCGGGGATGGAGCCCGCCTCCTGTGCCATGGCGGTGGCGCTGGTCAGGATTAGGGCGGCAAGCACGATGCGGGGCATGACGATCTCCAGACGGAGACCGGTTGTTATAACATTACATCACAATTGAGAAGCCTTGCAGGCTGCGGAAAACGAACAGCGAGCGGAAATAAGATCGAGGGGCTGTGCCCCTCGAGCACCCCAGCAGGGTCGAAATATATGTCGACGAGTTTCCTGCACCTTCGTTTAGTTATTGATATAAATAATTATTCAAAGGTCCAGGAAAATCGTCGGCATGTATGCCGACCCCGGTGGGAGGTCGCGAGAGGGCATTGCCCTTTTGCTCTTTCCCCCGGCACCAGCCTCTTTCAGCAGCCTGCTACCCCTTATGGACCCGGAGCGGCCCAAAGGCCTGGGTTACCGGCATCATCTGCAGCACATTGATATTCACCCGTGCCGGCAGGGTGGCGGCCCAATGCACCGCCTCGGCAATGTCATCGGGAGTGAGCGCATTGGCGCCCTCATAGATCGCCGCCACCTTCTCATCATCGCCCTTGAAGCGGATATTGGAGAATTCGGTGCCGCCCACCAGGCCGGGCTCGATATCGGTCACCCGCACCGGGGTGCCCCACAGATCGGCCCGCAAATTCAGGCTGAATTGCCGCACGAAGGCCTTGGAGGCGCCATAGACATTGCCGCCGGGATAGGGAAATTCCCCCGCCGTGCTGCCCAGATTGATGATATGGCCGCGGCCGCGCTCGACCATGCCCGGCAGCACCGCGCGGGTCATGTACATCAGCCCCTTGATATTGGTGTCCACCATCTGGTCCCAATCGGCCAGATCGGCGCTCTGGGCCGGGTTCAGCCCCAGCGCCAGGCCGGCATTGTTCACCAGCAGGTCGATCGCCGACCATTCGGCGGGCAGGCCGGCGATGGCCGCCTCCACCGCCGCACGGTCACGCACATCAAGGGTGAGGGGCAGCACCGCCTCGCCCAATTCGGCCTGCAGCGCCTCCAGCCGCTCCGCCCGGCGGCCGGCGGCGATGATACGCCCGCCCTGGCTGGCGAAGCGCCGCGCGATGGCGAGGCCGAAGCCGGCGGTGGCGCCGGTAACAAGGATGATCATGGGTGGCTCCTGCGATTGCGCCCCTTGGGTAGCGCGCTGCGCGCCCCAGGCCCAGAGTGGGGGGCTACCAGCCCTCCAGCACTGCCTTGCCCAGCATCCGCCCCGATGCCAAGGCGGCATGGCATGTGGTGATATTGGCAGCACTTATCGGCCCGCCATGCAGGCTGATGATGGGCAGCAGGCCTTGATGGGCGGCCATCGCGCTCAGCGCCTGGCCCTGGCTGGCCATATCGGGCGCCCGGGCCAGCGCCTTGGCAAAGAGTGCTTCGAAGACAAAGCCGCCGCCCTTGGGCCGCAGCTTCGTCATGTCCAGCATGCCCGGCATATCGATGGCGCAGATCGTCCCGCGCGGGGCGAGCATGGCGCAAAGCGCCTCCCATTGCGCCTCAGTGCTCTGGGTGGCGAGGATATGGCTGAAGCGGAGATTTTTCTCCCGCGCCTGGGGCGCCAAGGGGGCCGCATGGTCCAGCAGGTGATGCGCGCCCAGCCGGCGCAGCCATGCCTGGCTTTCGGGGCGGGAGGCGGTGGCGGTGACCACGGCCTGGGTTTGCAGCCGCGCCAATTGCACCGCCATGCTGCCCACGCCACCGGCGCCGCCCAGCACCAAAAGGCTGCTTTCATCATCAATCCCCAGGCGCTCGAACAGCGCCTCCCAGGCGGTCAGCCCAGCGCAGGGCAGGGCGGCGGCGGCGGCAAAGCCCATGCCTGAAGGAACCCGCCCCACCAGCCGCGAATCGACGGTGACAAAGCCGCCATAGCTGCCCGGCCGATTGGGCGGCGCGGCACAGCAGACATGATCGCCGAAGGCAAAGCCCTGCACCGCGGGCCCCAGCCCCACCACCTCGCCCGCCGCATCCACCCCCAAAACCCGGGGCGGGCCGGCATGCTGCTTGAGGTCGAGCGGGTTGATGGCGATGGCGCGCACCGCGATCACCAGATCATGCCCCTCGGGCATGGCAGGGGCGGGCAGGGTCACATCCTCGAAATCGCCGCCGGGGGCGGGATAGGTGATGGCGGGCATGGTGGTGGGAAGGTGCATGGCGGCAGAGTGAAACGGCGCGCGGCGGAGGGCAATTGGCAGGCAGGCGGAGATCGCCGCGATGGCCCGATCCCGCCTGGGGGCCAGGCGCTCAGGCGAATCGAAATCAACGGGGCAGGGCCTGATTTCGCCATCCGAACCCTGATGCAGGCCGCAAACCTGCCCCAGCCGCCGCCATTCGCCCGGGGCTGGTGCAGCCTGCGGGGCGAAATCGGCCGCCAATGGCATCTTGCGCAAGCAAGCCGAGTGGACATTTCCCCGCAATCGCGCTGCATAGATCCCGCACGCCATTCGAAGAGAGATCCCATGAGGACACGTTACCGCATCGAGCGCCGCGCCCTTTTGGGCGGCGGCACCGCCCTGGCCCTCGCGGCCGTGCCCGGCGCCAGGATCGGCCTGGCGCAATCGCTCGACCGTGTCTCGTTTCAGACCAATTGGCGCGCCCAGGCCGAGCATGGCGGCTATTACCAGGCCATCGCCGCCGGAATTTACCGCCGCCATGGGCTGGAGGTGGATCTGCGCGCCGGTGGGCCGCAGCAGAACCCAGCCCAACTGCTCCTCGCCGGCCGGGTGGATTTCATCATGTCCAGCGGCTTCCAGGCGCTGAGCTATGTGCGGGAGAATATTCCCTTCCTCTCCATTGGCGCGATCATGCAAAAGGACCCGCAGGTCCTGATGACGCATGAGGGCAATGGCATCAATCGCTTCGAGGATATGCGCGGGCGGCCCATCCTGGTGGGGGCGGGCGGTCGGGTGACCTATTGGCCCTTCCTGCGCCGGCGCTTTGGTTTCACCGATGAGCAGGTGCGGCCCTACACCTTCAATATCCAGCCCTGGCTGGCCGACCGCATGGCCATCCAGCAGGGTTTTCTCTCCAGCGAGCCCTTCTCGGCCATCGCCGCCGGAATGCGGCCCAAGGTCTTTCTCATCGCCGATGCCGGCTATGAGAATTACCAGACGACCATCGATGTCTCCCTCCGCATGGTCAATGACCGCCCCGATGTGGTGCAGCGCTTCGTCAACGCCACCATGGAAGGCTGGTCGCAATATATGCGCGGCGAGAATGTCGCCGCCGCCAATGCCATGATCATCCGCGACAATCCTGAGATGGATCAGCCCCGCATCGATTATGCCGTGCGGGTGATGAATGAGCAGGGCATTGTGCTGAGCGGCGATGCGCTGCAACTGGGCATCGGCGCCATGACCGATGCGCGTTGGCAGAGCTTTTACAACAGCACCCGCGATGTCGGCATCAACCCGCCCAATCTGGATGTCAAAAAGGCCTATGATCTGCGCTTCATCAACAAGCGGGTGGGTTTGACCTGAACCCGTTGCTGACCCTGAAGGGCGTGGCCAAGCGCTACGCCACCGGCACGCTGGCGGTGCAGGATGTGGGCCTGACCATCGAGCGGGGCGATTTTCTCGCCCTGCTCGGGCCCTCGGGCTGTGGCAAATCCACCCTGCTGCGGATGATCGCCGGCCTTGATGCGCCCAGCGCTGGCAGGCTGGAATGGGCCGATGCGGCCGCGCGGCGCGATATCGGCTTCGTCTTCCAGGAGCCCACGCTGATGCCCTGGAGCACCGCCCTGCGCAATGTGATGCTCCCCCTCGAATTGGCCGGGGTGGCGCGGGCTGAAGCCGAGCAGCGGGCGCGGCAGATGCTGGCCCGGGTGGAACTCGCCGGCTTCGAGAATGCCTATCCGCGCCAGCTTTCGGGCGGCATGCGCATGCGCGTCTCCATCGCCCGTGCGCTGGTGACCAAGCCGCGCCTGCTGCTGATGGATGAGCCCTTCGCCGCGCTCGATGAGATCACCCGCTTCCGCCTCAACAATGATCTGCTGAAACTCTGGCAGGATGAGCGCTTCACCGTGGTCTTCGTCACCCATTCGGTGTTTGAGAGCGTGTTTCTGGCCGAGCGCATCGTGGTGATGGCCCCCAGGCCCGGCCGCATCGCCGCCGAAAGGCGCGTGCCGGCCGAGGATCGCGCCGCACCGGAATTCCGCACCTCACCGAGCTATGCGGCGCATTGCCGCGAGGTGAGCCGTGCCCTGACCGACGCGATGGCGGCATGATCACCACCGATTCAGCCCTCCGCGCGACAAGCGCACCCCGGCCATCGGGGGCGGTATGATGCCCCCCGATTCAGCCCTCCGCGCGACAAGCGCGCTCCGGCCATCGGGGGTGGCATGATCACCACCGATTCAGCCCTCCGCGCGACAGCCGCGCTCCGGCCATCGGGGGTGGCATGACCGACAACGAACTCCTCCCCGAATACCACGAACCAGGCTTCCTTGGCCTGTCCCAAACCATGTGGCTGCGCATCCTCGCCCCCAGCCTGATCGGCCTGCTCACCCTGGGCGCCTGGGAATGGGCGGTGCGGTATTATGAGGTGCCGCGCTATATCCTGCCCGGCCCCATCCTGGTGGCCGAGACGCTGGTGCGGAACTGGGGCTCGCTCTCCGTCTCGCTGGGCATCACGCTGCAAATCACCTTTATGGCGCTCGCCGTTGCCGCCTCGCTCGGTCTCGCACTCTCCGTGCTCTTCGCCCAATCGCGGATCATCGAACTCTCGCTCTTTCCCTATGCGGTGATTCTGCAGGTGACACCCATCGTCGCCATCGCGCCGCTGATCATCATCTGGGTGGATAATATCCAGGTGGCGCTGCTGATCTGCGCCTGGATCGTCGCCTTCTTCCCCATCCTGTCCAATACCACGGTGGGGCTGAACTCGACGGACAGGAATCTCGTGGATTTGTTCCGCCTCTATGGCGCCTCGCCCTGGCAGGTGCTGTGGCGGCTGCGGCTGCCCACCGCCATGCCTTATTTCCTGGCCGGGCTGCGGATTTCCGGCGGTCTGTCGCTGATAGGCGCCATTGTCGCCGAATTCGTTGCCGGCTCCGGCGGCCGCGCCTCGGGCCTCGCCTATCGTATTCTGGAGGCCGGCTACCAGCTGCAGATTCCGCTGATGTTCGCAGCGCTGGTGCTGGTCTCTGGCACCGGCATCGCCATCTTCCTGGCGCTGTCGCTGCTGTCCCATCTGTTGCTGCGGCGCTGGCATGAGAGTGCCGGCGCAGGAGATCGTCGCTGATGCAAACCATCCGTTCCGCCATCGCTGAGGCCGGCGGCAGCCCTTATTGGCTGGCCGATGCCCGTATCATCCAAGATGGCGCCCTGGCGCGGGTGGATATCCGCATTGAGGATGGCCGCATCGCCGCCCTCGCCCCCCTGGGCACCGCCACGGGCGGCATCTCGCTCGATGGCGGCCAGGTCTGGCCTGGGCTGGTGGATGGCCATACCCATCTCGACAAGGGCCATATCTGGCCAAGAATGAAAAACGCCACCGGCGATTTCGCCGGCGCCATCGCGGCGGTGATGGCTGATCGCGGGGCGGCCTGGACGGCGGAGGATATTGCTGCCCGCGCCGATTTCGCCCTGCGCGCCGCCTATGCCCATGGCACGGTGGCCATTCGCAGCCATATCGACAGCTACCTGCCGCTCGCCCGCACCACCTGGCCGGTATTTTCCGAGCTTCGTGCGCGCTGGGCGGGCCGCATCGCGCTGCAAATGTCCTCCATCGCGCCGCTGGACCGCTTTGCCGGGCCAGAGGGCGATGAACTGGCCGATCTGGTGCAAAAACATGGCGGCGCGCTGGGCATGGTCACCCGGCTGACCGGCGGCATTCATGCCGCGCTGCCGGCGGAATTCCAGCCCATGCTCGACCATTTCTTTTCGCTGGCCGAGGCGCGCGCCCTCGATCTTGACCTGCATGTCGATGAGAGTGGCGAGACCGGTGCGCGCGCCCTACGCGAAATCGCGCTCACCGCCACCCGGCGCAAATTCAAAGGCCGCATTCAATGCGGCCATTGCTGCTCGCTCTCCCTGCAGCCCGACGAGTTTGCCCAGGAGACCATCGCCGCCCTGGCCGAGGCCGGCATCGACATCATCGTCCTGCCCATGTGCAACATGTATCTGCAGGACCGCATGCCCGGCCGCACCCCGCGCTGGCGTGGTGTGACGCTGGTGCATGAAATGCGCGCGGCCGGGCTTCGCGTCTCGCTCGCCTCCGACAATACCCGCGACCCCTTTTATGCCTATGGCGATCTCGACATGGTGGAGGTCTATCGCGAGGCCACCCGCATCCTGCATCTGGACCACCCGATGGGCGCCTGGCCGGATGCCGTCAGCGCCATCCCGGCCGAGGCCATGGGGCTGAAAGGCTATGGCCGTATCCAGGCCGGGGCCACGGCGGACCTCATCCTCTTCTCGGCGCGGGGCATGACCGAATGGCTGTCCCGGCCGCAAAGCGACCGCATCGTGCTGCGCGCCGGCCGGGTGCTGGAGGCAAAGCTGCCGGATTACCGCGAATTGGATGCGGTGCTGGGCGTTTCACCAGGCTGAGAGCCTCGCCTTCACCCGGGCGATAAACCTGCCGCATTCGGCGCGGCTGCGCCGATCCATGCCTGTCAAAGACAGCCAATCCAGCTTGCAGCCCGGCGCACAAAGCCTGCGAATGCCACCGCCCACCACCCTGCGGTCCGGCCAGCCCAGCCAGAGCAGCAGCCACAGCGGCGAGCCATAGGTGGTGACCACGCCAATCCGCCGGATATTGCCCAGCCGGCGCTCAATCGCCCCATCGCCCACCACAAAGGTGACGCCGGGCACCCAGACACGGTCAAACCAGCCCTTCAGCACCGCAGGCATGCCATACCACCAGGTGGGATAGACCAGCAGCAGCGCCTCGGCGCGCTGGAGCTGCGCAACATCCGCCTCCACCCCCTGCTGGTTCAGCGCCAGATTCATATAGGCGCGATGCGCCTGGGCGGTGAGGGCGGGGGCGAAGCCCTCGGCATAGAGGTCGCGCCGTTCCACCACATGGCCGGCGGCGATCAGGCTGGCCTCGGCCGCCGCGGCCAGGGCGGCGGAGAGGCTGTCACCGCGCGGGTGACAATGGACCAGGAGCACGCGCATCACATCCGCCCTCGCAATTCTGCCAATATGCTTTTCGCGCGTGGCGTCTCGCAAAGCCCGGGCAGGGCTGTGCTCAGCCGCCGGCGCCAATTCGGCCGCTCGCGATCCGTCCCTGGCAGGTTGACCGCCACGGTCTCGCCGGCGAGATCCTCGGCCTGGGCCAGCATCAGCAGCGAAGCCCCGGCGGCGACATGGGCATGGATCAGCGCGGCCAGCCGGTCGGAAAACCCATCGCCGCTGGTGATGCCCTCGGGCTGGCCGAGGGCTGCGAGCAGCGCCTGCCGCTCGGCCTCGCGCGCCGCCCAGGCATCCGCCTCGGCCAGGCCCAGGGCCATGCGTTCGGCTATATCCGCCCCCTCCCACCACCCAGCCAGGGTTGGCAGGTCATGGGTGGAGACACAGGCGGCGGATTGGCGCGCCCATTGCGCCGGCGGGCGCAGCGCGCCATGCGCCTCCCGCTCAAACCACAAGACGCGGTAGGAGAGGATATTCGCGCCATCCAGCGCCTCGCCCAGCCCCTCCGGCACGGTGCCGAGATCCTCGCCCACCACCATGCAGTGCCGGCTTTGGCTGGCCAGGGTGAGTTCGGCCAGCAGTGCTTCGCGCGGATATTGCAGATAGCAGCCGGCAGCACCGGGCGCGCCATCAGGGACCAGGAAGAGCCTTTGCAGCCCCATCACATGGTCGATGCGCAGCGCCTGGGCGTGGCGCATATTGGCCGCCAGCAGGCTGCGAAAATGCGCCGGCCATGCCGAAGGGCGTGGCGCCGGCAGGCCCCAGACCTGGCCCTGCGGCCCCAGCGGGTCGGGCGGTGCGCCCAGCGAGAAGCCGCGCAGAAACGCCCCGGGCGCGCACCACGGCTCGGCCCCATCGGGCGCGCTGCCCACCGCGAGGTCGCGATACAGCCCGGCCCCGGCCTGCCCCGCCCGGCCCAATTGCGCATCGGCCAGGAATTGCAGGAATTGCTGGAAGCGGATGGCCGGGCGGGACGCCGCCTGAAAACCCGCGACCGCGTCATCGCCCGCATGGCGCAGCCCCGCCGGCCAGAGCGTGCCCCCATGCTGCTCGGCCAGGGCGGTGAAGCTGGCAAAATCTTCAAGCGCCGCGCTACCGGCGGCAATGAAGCCGGCAAAGCCCGGATCATCGGCCGGAAACTCGGCAAAAGCCGCCGCCAGCACCCGCCGCTTGGCGGCCCAGACCTGCGGGTAATCCACCAAAGCCCCGCCGCGCAAAGCCTGGAACAGCCCCTCCTCCGCCGCCAAGGCCGCCCGGGTGGCGGGGGCGGCGGGCAGGGCGTTGACGTCGATCAGCACCGGCTCGAGAAACCGCCGGTCAGAGGGTTGATAGGGGCTGGCCCGCTCGCGGTCGCGCGGCATCAGCGCATGCGGCGGGCTGAGGCCGAGCAGCCGCGCGCCCCCCGCCCCCGCCTCGGCCGCCAGCATGGCCAGGGCGGTGTAATCGCCAATGCCCTGGTCGCCGGCGCGGCGCAGCGCATAGCTCTGCGCGGTGAGGCCAAAGCATGGCCGCTCCAGCGCCATGAAGGCGCGCGCCGGTGCCACGATCAGCGCCGCAGCATGCCCCCCGGCCTGGAGGCGATGATAACCGGCGGGCAGCGCCGGCATGGGCTGCCAGCGGGCCTGCACCTGGCGGCCATCAGGCAGCCCGTGCCAGAACACCTCGCCCGCGGCGGCGATGGCATGGCGGTTGCCATCCTCCAGCACCACCTCCAGCCCGGCCCTGCCAGGGGCGAGTTCCGGGCCGAGCAGCAGCATCCCTTCCTGCCCCTCGGTGAGGGCCGCATGCAGGGGCAGGGCGGGCGGCATGGCCAGGGCGCGCAGCGAATCCCGCGCGGCGTTGGTGCTGTGATGGGGGATGTCCAGCGCCGACAGCACGGCGCGCAGCGTCTCGGTCGGCACTTGGGTGTGGCGGCCGGCCACATCATGCCAGGAGGTGGCGATGCCCCCCTGGCGGGCCAGACGCTGCAGCGTGGCATCATCCAGGCCGGAGCCCGTCCGGGTGGGGGTTTCGGCCAATAGCAAGGCGGCCCGGTCGGGCAGGCTGGTGGGGGGCGGGCCTTGCGCTTCGGGTGCCGCGCTATTGGCCAGCAGCCGCCAGGCATGGCCGGGGCGTGGCTCGGGCAGTTGCAGTGGCAAGGCTTGCCGGCCGGCATTGAAGGCCACGGCCACCCGGTCCTCGCCCTCGCTCAGCAGCGCCACCAGGGCCTGGCCTTGCCAATCCGGCGCGCCACCGCCGGGCGCCGCCCAGGCCACATCGGGCAGGCCGCCCGGTGCCAGGGGCTCACCTGAGAGGTGGCGCGCAGCATGCAGCGCGGGATGCGCCCTCCGCGCCCGCACCAGCCGGGCAGTAAACCCGGCCAGCCCCGTATCGCCCGGCCAATCCAGCCAGGAGAGCGCATTATCCTGGCAATAGGCATTGTTGTTGCCACCCTGGCTGCGGCCCAATTCATCGCCCATGGCCAGCATGGGCGTACCGCGTGCGGTGAGCAGCAAGAGCAGCAGGGAACGGGCATCCTGCGCCCGCGCGGCGATGATGGCGCAATCCCCGCTCGGCCCCTCCACACCATGGTTCCAGGAGATATCCGCCGTGGCCCCGTCGCGGTTGTCCTCACCATTGGTGTGGTTGTGCCGGCCCTCATGGCTGAGCAGATCAGCGAGGGTGAACCCGTCATGCGCGGTGATGAAATTCAGGCTGTCGCTGGCCGGGCGGCCGGCGAAGAGATCGGCGCTGCCGGCAAAGCGGGTGGTGACATCGCCCAGGCGCCCGTGATCGCCGCGCCAGAAGCGCCTGGTATCGTCACGAAAGCGGTCGTTCCATTCCGCCCAGCCGGCGGGGAAGCGGCCGAGTTGGTAGCCATGGGCGCCGATATCCCAAGGCTCGGCAATGATCAGCAGGCGGCGCAGCACCGGGTCTTGCCGCATGGCCAGCAGCAGCGGCGCATCGGGGGTAAAGACTTGCGCGCTGCGGCCCAGCGTGCTGGCGAGGTCGAGCCGAAAACCGGCAATCCCGCTCTGCTCCGCCCAGTGGCGCAGCGCATCCATGGCCAGGCGCAGCGGCCAGGGCTGGTCCAGCGCCAGCGCATTGCCGGTGCCGGCGTGGTTCTCCAGCGCGCCCTCGCGCATGGCGTACCACTCCCCCAGCCGCCCCAGCCCGCGCAGCGAGAGAATGGGGCCCTCTGCATCGCCCTCGCCGGAATGGTTCAGCACGATGTCGAGAATGACGCCGATGCCCGCCTCGCGCAGCGCCGCCACACAGGCGCGGATCTCCGCCATGCCACCCGGGGCCAGACGGGGATCAGGCGCCAGAAACCCCACCGGGTTATAGCCCCAGTAATTGCTGAGCCCGAGCGGGGGCAAATGCCGCTCATCCACCCAGGCGGCGCAGGGCATGATCTCGATATGGCTGACCCCCAGTGCCCGCAAATGGGCGATGGCGGCGGGATGCGCGAGGCCGGCAAAGGTACCGCGCAGCGCCTCGGGCACATCCGGATGGCGCATGGTGAAGCCGCGGACATGCAATTCATAGAGAATGACCGGCCCTGGCGGGTGGAAGGGTGCGAGGGGGGGCAGCGGGTCTTCCAGCACCGCTTTGGGCATGGCAGCGGCGCTGTCCTCGCTGCCGGCGAACATGGATGGATGCAGGCTGAAATTCCGGTCTAACCGCCGGGCCCAGGGGTCGAGCAGGAGTTTTTGCGGGACCATCCCCACCCCATGCACCCGCAGCCCGTAATGCGCGCCTGCCGCCATTGGCACTGCGCCTTGGAAGACATCGCCAACCCGCTGGCCCAGAAGGTGCCGGGTTTCCCCCCCGGCCTCGAAGACGCAAATCTCCACCCCCGCGGCCCCTGGGGCGGGGATGGCGGCGAAGGCACCACCGGGCACCAGATGCACGCCCAGTTCAGCCACCGGCCAGCCCGCGATAAATCGCCGCATATTGCGCCGCCGATGCCGCCCAGGAGACATCCTGCGCCATGGCATTGCGCTGCAGCCCGGCCCAGATCTCGCGCTGCCGACACAGCCCCGCCGCGCGCAGCATGGCCGCGCCGAGCAATTCGGGGCTATCGGGCGCGCAGACAAAGCCATTGCCCCAGCCCTGGCCCAGCGCCGCCGCATTGGCATCCACCACCGTATCGGCCAGCCCGCCCACCCGGGTGACAATGGGCAGCGCGCCATAGCGCAGCGCACAAAGCTGGGCGAGGCCACAAGGCTCGAAGCGGCTGGGCACCAGCATGGCATCCGCCCCGCCATAGGCCAGCCTTGCCAGCGCCTCATCAAAGGCGATGCGGGTGCCGATGCGGCCCGGATGGGCCGCCGCCGCCCCCTCGCAGCGCTCCACCAGCGCAGCATCGCCGCTGCCCAGAATGGCCAATTGGCCACCGGCGGCGAAGAGCGCGGGTATCGCCTCAAGCAGCAGATCCACCCCCTTTTGCCAGGCCAGCCGGCCGACATAGACGAAGAGCGGCGCCGAAGGCTCCTGCGCCAGCCCAAAGGCCGCCTGCAAGGCGGCCTTATTGGTGGCGCGGGCGGGCAGGTTCTGGGCATCGAAGCGGGCGGGGAGGTGGCGGTCAGTCTTGGGGTCCCACGCTGCGGTATCAATGCCGTTCAGCACGCCATGCAGCACCGTGGCGCGGCCGCGCAGCAGCCCATCGAGCCCCATGCCGGCCATGGGCGTGCGGATTTCGGCGGCATAGCTGGGCGAGACGGTGCTGATCGCATCGGCAAACCACAGCCCCGCCTTGAGGTAGCCCACCGTGCCGAAATATTCGAGGCCGGCGGTGGCAAACGCCTCCGGCGGCAGGGATAGCCGGCCGAAGAACGCGGCCGGAAACTGCCCCTGAAAGGCCAGATTATGGATGGTGAAAAGGCTGGGAACCCGCCGGGGCGCAAATCGCAGATAGGCCGGCGTCAGCCCCGCCTGCCAATCATGCGCATGCACCACGTCAAAGCGCGTCTGCCCCAGCCCATGCAGCGCCAGATGGGCCGCCGCCTGAGCGAGGGCGGCGAAGCGCGGGGCATTATCCGGCCATTCGCGGCCATCGGGCATGAGATAGGGGCTGCCGGTACGGCCAAAGAGATGCGGCGCATCCACCGCGATGATGTCGAGCCCGCTGAGTGTGCCACGCAGCAGCCGCGCCGGCCCGCCAAAGAGGTCGGCCATGATGCGCGCAGGCCGGGGGTCACCCAGCGCCGCCAGCACGGCGGGATAGCCTGGCAGCATGGTTGTGATGGCAACATCATGCCCGGCCAGCGCGCCCGGCAGCGCGCCCACCACATCGGCCAGCCCGCCGGTCTTGACCAGCGGCACGCATTCGGAGGCGACGGCCAGAACCCGCAGCGTCACGCCAGCCGGTCCAGCATGGATTGGGTGATGAGCGTGATACCCGCATCGGTGCGGCGGAACCGGCTTGCATCCGCCACCGGGTCCTCCCCCACCACCAGCCCCGCTGGGATGCGCACGCCGCGATCCACCACCACCCGGGTGAGGCGGGCGGCGCGGCCGATATCCACTTGCGGCAGCACCACCGCACCCTCCAGCCGCGCATGCGAATGCACATGGCAGCCGGTGAAAAGCAGCGATTGCTGCACCCGCGCGCCTGAGACGATGCACCCACCCGAGACCAGCGAGGAGATCGCCTCGCCCCGCCTATCGCCCAGATCATGGACGAATTTCGCCGGCGGCGTGATCTCGGCATAGGTCCAGATCGGCCAGGAATTGTCGTAAAGATCGAGGGCGGGGACGATTTCGGTGAGGCCGATATTGGCCTCCCAATAGGCATCCACCGTGCCGACATCGCGCCAATAGGGCAGCATCTCGGTGCTGGCGCGCACGCAGGAGCGCTCGAAGCGATGCGCCACCGCCCGGCCGTGCTTCACGATATAGGGGATGATATCCTTGCCGAAATCATGGCTCGAATGCGGGTCCGCCGCGTCGCGCCGCAGAATATCGAACAGGAATTCAGCGTTGAAGACGTAGATGCCCATGGAGGCCAGCGCCATCTCCGGCATGCCCGGAATCCCCGGCGGATCGGCCGGTTTTTCGACGAAATCGATGATGCGGTTATTGTCATCCACCGCCATCACGCCAAAGCCTGTGGCCTCCATGCGCGGCACCGCGATGGAGCATACCGTCACATCGGCATGGTCATTCACATGCTGTTGCAGCATGCGCTCGTAATCCATCTTGTAGATATGGTCGCCCGCCAGCAGCACGATGTAGCGCGGCCGGTAATCGGCGATGATGTCGATATTCTGATACACCGCATCGGCCGTGCCGAGATACCAATTGGCCTCGGAGACGCGCTGCGAGGCGGGCAGGATATCAAAGCTCTCATTGCGTTCGGGGCGGAGAAAGGTCCAGCCGCGCTGCAGGTGGCGGATCAGGCTATGCGCCTTGTATTGGGTCGCCACCGCCAGGCGGCGAATGCCCGAATTCAGCGCATTGGAGAGGGTGAAATCAATAATGCGCGTCTTGCCGCCGAATGGCACCGCGGGCTTGGCGCGCCGGTCGGTCAATTCCATCAGCCGTGAGCCGCGGCCGCCCGCCAGCACAAAGGCCATGGCGTGCCGCGCCAGCGGCCAATCCCCACCCCTCCGCGCCTTCTCTTCACCGCTCGCCATGCTCATCCATCCCCTCTGCTCTGTATCGCAAATAGATCGTCGCCAATGGCGGCAAGGTGACCATCGCCGAGGCGGCAAAGCCATGTGACCCATCCGCCACGGCGCGCACCCCGCCCGGATTGCCCATGCCGCTGCCACCCCAGCCGAGATCATCGGTGTTCAGCACCTCATCCCATTGCCCGGCATGGGGCAGGCCGATGCGGTGGAACTCGCGCGGCAGGGTTGAGAAGTTGCTCAGCACCGCAATGGGTGCCGCCCCCGCCCCGCCAAAGCGCAGCCAGGCGAAGCTGCAATGCGCCGCGTCATCGGCATCGATCCAGCCAAAACCCTGCGGCGCATGGTCCAGCGCATGCAGCGCGGCCTCGTTGCGATGCAGATGATTGAGCGCGCGCACCAGCCCCTGCATCCCCTGATGGCGGGGATATTGCAGCAGCCACCAATCCAATTCCCGGTCTTCCGCCCATTCCCGCCAGGGGGCGAATTCCTGGCCCATGAAGAGCAGCTTCTTGCCCGGATGGCCCCACATGAAGCCCCAATAGGCGCGCAGATTGGCAAAGCGCTGCCAATCATCCAGCCCCGCCTCCGGCATGCGCCCCAGCAGGGTTGCCTTGCCATGCACCACCTCGTCATGGCTGAGCGGGAGGAGGAAATCCTCATTCCAGGCATAAAGCATGGAGAAATTCATCAGCCGGTGATGCGCCGGCCGCTGGGATGGCGCCAGCGCCATGTAGCGCAGCGTGTCATTCATCCAGCCCATATTCCACTTCATGTGGAAGCCTAAGCCCCCCTCTTCCGGCGGGCGGGAAATGCCGGGCCTGTCGGTCGCATCCTCGGCGATCATCAGCGCGCCGGGCATCTCCTCGCGCACCAGGGCATTGAGGCGGCGGAGAAAGGCCACGGCATCGAGATTTTCCCGCCCGCCTTCCGCATTGGGCGCCCATTCACCCTCGGCGCGGGAGTAATCCAGCCGAATCATCGAACTCACCGCATCCACCCGCAGCCCATCGGCATGGTATTCGCGCAGCCAGAACAGCGCATTGGCGACGAGGAAAGCCAGCACCTCCGCCCGGCCATAATCATAGATCGCGGTGCCCCAATCGGGATGCGCGCCCCGCCTGGGGTCGGGGTGTTCGTAAAGCGCCTCGCCGGTGAACATCGCCAGCCCATGCGCATCCTTGGGGAAATGCGCCGGCACCCAGTCCAGCAGCACGCCGATCTCGGCCTGATGCGCGGCATCGATGAAGCGTTTGAGCCCCGCCGGCTCACCCAGCCGCGCGGTGGGCGCATGCAGGCCAATTGGCTGATAGCCCCAGCTCATATCGAGCGGGTGCTCCATCACCGGCATCAACTCGATATGGGTGAAGCCCAGATCCACGACATAGGGGATGAGGTCTGCCGCCAATTCATCCCAATTCCAGAAGCTGCCATCCCAATGCCGCTTCCAGGAGGTGGCGTGGACCTCATAAATGCTCATCGGCTGGCCACGCGCCTGGCGGGCGGGGCGGGCCTGCAGCCAGGCGGCATCCCCCCAGCGATGGCCATCCGGCGGATGCAGCAGTGAGGCGGTGCCAGGCCGCAATTCGGCGGCAAAGCCATAAGGGTCGGATTTGAGGGGCAGAATCACGCCCTCGCGGCTGCGGATTTCGAATTTATAGGCCGCACCAGGCAGCAGCCCGGGCAGAAAAATCTCCCACAAGCCGCTATCCACCCGCCGGCGCATCGGGTGGCGCCTGCCATCCCAGCGGTTGAAATCCCCCACCACCGACACACGCTGGGCATGCGGCGCCCAGAGCGCGAAACGCCAGCCCGCGACCCCCTCCAGCACCACCGGATGGGCGCCCAGCCTTGCGGGCAGCAAATGATGAGTGCCCTCCAGCAGCAAATGATCATCCAAAGCGCCGAGGCTGGGGCCAAAGGCATAGGGGTCGCCCTCGCGCCAGGCCACGCCGCCCGCCCCGGCCTGCAGCCAGCGATGGCCAGGCCCCGGCACCAGCCCCTCGAAAAACCCTGCCCTGTGAAGCCGGGTGAGCGGGATGGTGCCGCCCGCAGCCTCGGCACTGAGCGTCTCGGCCCCGGGGATGAAGGCGCGCAACACGGTGGCCCCGCCCGGCAGCGCATGCGGGCCGAGCAGCGCGAAGGGGTCATCGTGGCGGGCCTCGATGATGGCGGTGATCTCCGCCGCGCTGATCATCCCCCCAATCATCACCTCAGATCACCGGCGACACTTTCCAGATGTCCTCCGCATATTCCGCAATGGTGCGGTCGGCGCTGAACCAGCCGAGATTGGCGGTGTTGAGAATGGCGGCGCGCGCCCAGGCTCGGGGCTGATTCCAGCGCGCTTCGGCCGCGCGCTGGGCTTCGTAATAACTGTCAAAATCCGCCAGCACGAGGAAATGGTCGGCGTTCAGCAGGTCATCGACCAGGCCGTGATAGCGCCCCGGGTCATCGGGGCTGAAAACGCCCGAGCGGATGGCCTCCAGCACCTGGGCGAGGCGCGGGCTGGCATCCACCGCAGCCTGGCCGCGAATGCCATGGGCGCGATGCTCAGCCACCTCGGGCGTGGTCTTGCCGAAGATATGGATATTCTCCGCCCCCACATGCTCCAGGATTTCGACATTGGCGCCATCCAGCGTGCCCATGGTCAGCGCGCCATTCAGCGCCAGTTTCATATTGCCGGTGCCCGATGCCTCCATGCCGGCGGTGGAAATCTGCTCGGAGAGATCGGCGGCGGGGACGATCACCTCCGCCGCCGAGACATTGTAATTGGGCAGGAAGACCAGCTTCAGCCTATCGCGCAGCACCGGGTCCGCATTGATCACACGGCCCACATCATGCGCCAGCTTGATGATCAGCTTGGCGCGGTGATAGCTCGCCGCCGCCTTGCCGGCGAAAATCTTCACCCGCGGCGCGAAGCTCTGCGTCGGGCTGTCGCGCATCGCGTCATAGAGCGCCACGGCCTCCAATATGTTCAGCAATTGCCGTTTGTATTCGTGGATGCGCTTGATCTGCACATCGAACATCGCGCCCGGGTCGATCTTCAATTCGAGTGCGGCGCGGATATGGGCCGCCAGCGCCGCCTTATTGGCGTGCTTCACCGCCATGAAGCGCTGCTGAAACGCCGCATCATCGGCCAGCGGGCGCAGCAATTCCAGCGCCTGGGGGTCATCGAGCACCCGCTCGCCCACCGCCTCCCGCAGCAGGGCGCTCAGCCCCGGATTGGCCTGATGCAGCCAGCGGCGAAAGGTGATGCCATTGGTCTTGTTCACGATGCGCCCGGGGAAGAGCATGTTGAAATCGTGAAACACCGTCTGCTTCAGCAGGTTGGAATGCAGGGCGGAGACGCCATTCACCTTATGGCTGCCGACAAAGGCGAGATGGCCCATCCGCACCCGCCGCGCATGCCCCTCGCCGATCAGCGAGACCGAGGCCAGCAAAGCGTCATTGCCCGGATGGCGTGCCGCCACCGCATCCAGATGATGCGCGTTGATGAGGTAGATGATCTGCATATGCCGCGGCAGCAGCCGTTCCATCAGCGGCACCGGCCAACTCTCCAGCGCCTCGGGCAGCAGGGTGTGGTTGGTGTAGCTGATACTCCCTTGGGTGATTCTCCAGCCCTCCTCCCAGGAGAGGCCATGCAAATCCACGCAAATGCGCATCAACTCGGCCACGGCGATGGCGGGATGGGTGTCGTTGAGCTGGATCGCCACCCGATCGGGCAGGGAATGCAAATCGCCATGGACGCGCATATGCCGCCGCACGAGGTCCTGCAGCGCGGCGGAGGCGAAGAAATACTCTTGCCGCAGGCGCAATTCCTGCCCTGCAGGGGTCTCATCGCCAGGGTAGAGCACTTTGGAGATGGCCTCCTGGCGCACCTGATCCGCCAAGGCGCCCACATGGTCGCCATGGTTGAAGGCTTCCAGCGAGAGCGGGTCACTCGCGCGGGCGGACCATAGGCGCAGCGTGTTCACATGGCGCCCGCGCCAGCCGATGATCGGCGTGTCATAGGCCACGGCCTGAATGATCTCGCCGGGCTGCCAGAGCTGGCGCGGGCCATCGCGGCCATCAATTGCGGTGATATTGCCGCCAAAGCCGATCTCATGGGCGATTTCCGGCCGGGCGAATTCCCATGGATTGCCAAAGGTCAGCCAATCCTCCGGCACCTCGCGCTGCCAGCCGCCCATGATCTGCTGTCGGAACAGGCCATGATCATAGCGGATGCCATAGCCAAAGGCGGGGATGCCCAAGGACGCCAGGCTCTCCATGAAACAGGCCGCCAGCCGCCCCAGCCCGCCATTGCCAAGCGCCGCATCGGGCTCGGCACTGCGCACCTCATCAAATGGCACGCCCAGAATAGCGAGCGCGTCGCGCAGCTGATCGGCAATGCCCAGATTGGTGATGGTGTCGCGCAGCAGCCGGCCGATGAGGAATTCCAAGCTCAGGTAATACACCTGCTTGGCCTGGGCATGATAAGCGCTGCGGTTGCCGCCCAGCCAGCGCTCGATCACCTGATCGCGCGTGGCCAGCGCTGCCGCCATGAACCAGTCTCGCCGCTGCGCGCCCTGCTGGCTCTTGCCGAGGTCAAACAGCAGCTTGCGCAGGATGCTCTCGGCCAGGCTGCGCGCATCGGCGGCGGGTGTGGCCACCGCGATGGGTGGGGCTTGAAGATCCATTGCACGCTCCGCCCTTATGTTGGCCGCACGCTCAGCCATGCGGCGAAGCCGCTCCCGCCAGACACCCTATGCCACGCGCCATGCCCCGGCGGAACCACGGATTTCGCCGCTCAGCCACTGCCATGCCGGCGGCGAAAGCTCAAAGCCTCGGCCACATGCGCCCTTTCGACCATGGCGGAGGCCGCGAGATCGGCAATGCTGCGCGCCACCCGCAGGCTGCGCAAAAAGGCGCGGTTGGACAGGCGCAGCCGCTCGGCCGCCGCCTCGGCCAGCGCCATGGCGGCGGGGGCGATGGCGGGGTCATCGCCGCGCGCCGCCGCCCGGCCGCGCGCCGCCGCCACCCGCGCCGCCACCACGGCGGAGCTTTCACCCCTTGGCGCGCGGGACAATTCCTGCGCCGCGATGGGGCGCACCTCGATGCTGATATCCATCCGGTCCAGCAGCGGGCCGGAGAGGCGGGCGGTATAATCCTCGCCACAGCGCGGCGCCTTGGAGCATTCCCGCCCCGTCTCGCCGAGCATGCCGCAGCGGCAGGGGTTCATCGCCGCCACGCAGAGGAAGCGGGCAGGGTAGGTGACATGCGCCTGGGCGCGGGCAATCGCCGCCTCGCCGGTTTCCATCGGCTGGCGCAGCGCCTCCAGCGCCGGGCGCTGGAATTCCGGCCATTCATCCAAAAACAGCACGCCGTGATGCGCCAGGCTGATCTCGCCCGGCCTCCCGCGCGGCCCACCACCCACCAGGGCGGCCTGGCTGGCGGAGTGATGCGGCTGGCGAAAGGGCGGGCGGGCAATCAACTGCCCCTCGCGCAGAAACCCGGCCACCGAATGGATCAAGGACAATTCCAGCGCCTGGGCCGCGCTGAGCGGCGGCAGCAGCCCCGGCAGCCGCGCCGCCAGCATGGATTTGCCCGAGCCCGGCGGGCCCACCATCAGCAGATTATGATTGCCCGCCGCCGCCACCTCCAGCGCCCGCTTGGCACTCTCCTGGCCGATCACCTCGGAAAGGCATGGGCCGCTCCAGCCGTCATCGCCCAGCGCGGGCGGCTGCGGCTGGCCCAGCACCTGGGTGCCGCGAAAATGGTTCAGCACCTGAATGAGATGCCCCGGTGCCAGCACCTGAATGCTGCCGGCCCAGGCCGCCTCCGGCCCCTGCGCCGCAGGGCAGATCAGCCCCAATTCGCGCTCCGAGGCGCCCAGCGCCGCCGCCAGCACCCCCGCCACCGGCAGGATGGCGCCATCGAGCGACAATTCCCCGAGTGCTGCGAATTGGCCGAACTCCTCCCCCGGGATCAACCCCATCGCCGCCAGCACGGCGAGCGCGATGGGCAGGTCATAATGGCTGCCCTCCTTGGCGAGGTCAGCCGGTGAGAGATTCACCACCAGCCGCCGCGCCGGCAGGGAGAGGCCGAGCGCGGTCAGCGCCGCGCGCACCCGCTCCCGGCTTTCGCCCACCGCCTTATCCGCCATGCCGACAATGATGAAGGCGGGCAGGCCGGGGGCGAATTGCACCTGCACCTCCACCGGCACGGCGGAAATCCCGGCGAATGCGAAGCTGATGATGCGCGCGGCGTTCATGCTGCAGCCCAGGGTAGTGTATATGTGAAATCATGCAATCATGGCATGCTCTGGCGCATTGCCCCGCCATGCGGCATGGCTGACCCATGAGCCGCACCCTCGCCCGCGCCCTGCATGGCATGGCCCGCATCGCAACCTCCGCCCTCAAGCCCGAGCGCCAGGCCTCCACCCTTGCGCTGCTGCATGAGGCGACCTTGCAGGCGGTGGCGGTGCCCACCAGTGCTGGGGTGCTGCGCATGCTCTGCCCCTCCAACCGCGCGCTGCACGACCCCTATGGCTTTGGCCGCGATGAGCCCGAGACGGTGGCCTGGATCGAGAGCCTGCCCGCCGATGCGGTGCTGTGGGATATCGGCGCCAATATCGGGCTTTACGCGCTGTTTGCCGCCAGGCGCGGGTTGCGGGTGCTGGCCTTCGAGCCCTCGGCGCAATCCTTCGCCGCCATGATTCGCAGCGCCGAGGCCAATGGGCTGGACCGCCGGCTCGATGCCTTCTGCCTGGCCCTGGGCGAGGGCACGGGCAGCATCGCCCGGCTGGAAATGGCCAGCAGCGAGGCCGGCCATTCCATGCATTCCATCGCCTCCGGCCCGGCGCGGTTTTCCCAGGCGGTGCCGGCAATCTCGGTCGATGGCTTTATCGCGGCCTTCGGCGCCACCCCGCCCAGCCATATCAAGCTGGATGTGGATGGCATCGAGCCTGCCATCCTGCGCGGCGCGGCGGCGACCCTGGCTGCGCATGTGCGCGAGGTGCTGGTGGAAATCGAGGGCGAGGCGGCAGAGGCCATCCCCGGCGATCTCGCCCGGCTGGGCTTTGCCGAGGTCCCGGGCGGCGGGCGGAACCGGCTGTTCCGCCGGGGATGATCAGCCGTGGCCGGGCACGCTTTCCATGGTCTCGGCCGGCTCATCCTCATACTTTTCCCACGCGGCGCGCCAGGCCGGCAGTGCTTGGTTGCGCGGCATGCTGTGGCCGGCCTGGCGCAGCGCAACGCGCCGCGCGGCACGGCTTTCCCGGCCATCAGGCTCGGCCAGGGCGTGTGGTGGCAGCCGCGCCTTCAGCGCAGCCAGCACGCCACGCTTTTCCGCCACGGCGGCAGCGCTGCCATGGGCCAGCATGATGGACTGAAAGGCCTTGTGGCGGGCCGCGTCAAAGGGCGCGGCATTGCCCAGCAGGTCGCTCAGCGGATGCGGCGGAAACGCCTCCAGCACCGGCACCATGCCCGGCGGCAGATGGGTGGTGGCGGCATGGGTGCGGCGGCTGCGCAGCAGGGTGGGCAGAATATGGCTATGCGGCCCTTCCGGTGAGCGGCCATCGGGGGGGGGGATGGGCTGATACACCTCAATCCGGGCCAGGGCGCTGAGAAACACCCGATGCGGCGAGGCCGCGACAATGGCCGCCCCGGCAGGGTTGCCATGGTCGAAAAGCGGCCGCCCGCAACCCGCGCGCAGCTGGGCCAGCAATGCCGGGTTGGCCGTGCGCACACAGGCCCGCATATGCGAAAACCCCAGCCCCATATCGAAGAGAATGGCCGCCTCGTCGCGCGGGCGCAGGGCCTGGGTATCGGGGCCCAATTCGCTCACCACGTCACATGCCTCGCCCAAATGGGCGTCCCGCGCCTCGAGGCAGAGCGACAGGCCCTGCTGCCAATGCCCGGGGCGGCGGCTTAGCGCCTCATGCGCCACCAGAACGGCGCGCGGGTCATCACGCAGCGCAATGGCGCCGCGCGCGGTGACCATGCCCCCGGGGATGCGCTGCACGCTCTCCCAAGGTGCGCGGCTGAATTCGCCAATGCCACCCAGCACGCCCAGGGCCCAGGCCCAGCCGGCATCGCCCAGGCCTCGGGCCAAGATGGGGAAGCCGGAATGGGTCATGCATGCTCCTGGCGTCGGGCCATCAGCGCGGCCTCTCCCGCCAGCCTAGCCGCAACAGCATGGATAACGGAAGCGACGCGCAGCGCTGCTGGTGCCTGTTCTGCCATCAAACCGCCGAGTATGGGTATTTTGTCATGGTGTGCCATGCCCATCCGGCAGCCAAGGCCGGGGGATGACGCCCCACCTCTCGACCTTCGCCCCTGGCATGTGCAGTCTTGCCCCATGCTCGACCCCATCCCCCTGCCTGACGGCATTCGCACCCGCTTCCTCGACAATGGTCGGGGCCTGATGATGCATCTGCTCGAGGCCGGCGAGCCCGGCCGGCCGCTGCTGCTGCTGCTGCATGGCTTCCCCGAAATTGCCTATTCCTGGCGCAAGATCATGCTGCCCCTGGCCGCGGCGGGCTATCACGTCGTCGCCCCCGACCAGCGCGGCTATGGCCGCACCACCGGCTGGACCCGGGGTTTTGATGCCGATCTCGCCGAATTCGGCCCGCTGAATTATGTGCGCGACGCGCTGGGGCTGGTGGCGGCGCTGGGTGCTACCGAGGTGGCCTGCGTCATCGGCCATGATTTCGGCTCGCCGGTGGCGGGCAATTGCGCGCTCACCCGGCCCGATGTGTTTCGCGCCGCTGTGGTGATGAGCGCGCCCTATGGCGGCCCGCCGCCCTTGCCCTTTGGCGGCCAGCCCGCCCCCGCACCGCAGGGCTTGGCGTCACCGGCGATGAATGCCGCCCTCGCCGCATTGCCCCGCCCGCGCAAGCATTACCAATGGCATTACTCGACGCGCGGCGCCGATGCCGAGCTGATGACCCACCCAGCCGGGCTGCACGCTTTCTTCCGCGCCTATTACCACCACAAAAGCGCCGATTGGGTGGCCAACTGCCCCCATCCGCTGCCGGGTTGGGATGCGGCGGTGATCGCCGAAATGCCAACCTACTACATCATGGACCTGGCCCAGGGCATGGCCGAGACGGTGGCGGTGGAACTGCCCTCCCCGGCCGAGATCGCCGCCAATGCCTGGTTCACCGAGGCCGAGGTGGCGGTCTACGCCCAGGAATATGCCCGCACCGGCTTCCAGGGCGGCTTGCAGAGCTATCGCTGCACCACCTCGGGCCTCGCTGGGCGGGAGATGCAGCTCTTCGCCGGCCAGCCCATCCGCGTGCCGGCCTGCTTTATCGGCGGCGCGGCCGATTGGGGCGTGCACCAAAAGCCCGGCGATTTCGAGCGCATGCAGCGCCTGGGCCTCGCCGATATGCGCGGCTGCCACCTCGTGCCCGGCGCCGGGCATTGGGTGATGCAGGAGCAGCCTGAGGCGGTGACGGCCCTGCTGCTCGACTTCCTGGGCGGCCTGCCGCCGGGCTGAGGCAGCCCCGCCCTTCACGCCAGCGCCGGCTCGCGCTACCTCACAGCCAGTCAAATCCGTTACGAAAGCCCGATCCCCCGGCATGACCAGCAGCAACGATATCCGCGCCACCTTCCTCGATTATTTTGCCCGCACCGGGCATCAGGTGGTGGAATCCAGCCCGCTGGTGCCGCGCAACGACCCCACGCTGATGTTCGCCAATTCCGGCATGGTCCAGTTCAAGAACGTATTTACCGGTGCCGAACGCCGGCCCTACAGCACCGCCACCACGGCGCAGAAATGCGTGCGCGCCGGCGGCAAGCATAATGACCTCGACAATGTCGGCTATACCGCCCGGCACCATACTTTCTTCGAGATGCTGGGGAATTTTTCCTTTGGTAATTATTTCAAGGAACAGGCCATCGAGCATGCCTGGACCTTGCTGACGCGCGATTTTTCGCTGCCCAAGGACAAGCTGCTGGTCACCGTCTATTCCGAGGATGAGGAGGCGCCGGTCTTCTGGAAGAAGATCGCGGGTATCTCCGACAGCCGGATCATCCGCATCCCCACCTCCGATAATTTCTGGCGAATGGGCGATACCGGCCCCTGCGGCCCCTGCTCGGAAATTTTCTATGACCACGGGGAAAAAATCTGGGGCGGCCCGCCCGGCAGCCCGGATGAGAATGGCGACAGGTTCATCGAGATATGGAACCTCGTCTTCATGCAGTTCCTCGAGGAGCCGGCGGGGACGCGCAACCCGCTGCCGCGCCCTTCCATCGATACCGGCATGGGCCTCGAACGCTTCGCCGCCATCCTGCAGGGCGTGCACGACAATTACGACACCGACACCCTGCGCGCCCTCATCCTGGCCAGCGCCGATGCAACCGGGCAAGGGGCTGATGGCGAATTCCGCATCAGCCACCGCGTGGTGGCCGACCATTTGCGCGCCGGCTCCTTCCTGATCGCCGATGGCGTGCTGCCCTCCAATGAGGGCCGTGGCTATGTGCTGCGCCGCATCCTCCGCCGCGCCATGCGCCACGCCCATATGATGGGTGCCAAGGAGCCTTTGCTCTACCGCCTCTTCCCCGCCCTGGAGCGGCAGATGGGCGTCGCCTATCCCGAACTCGGCCGCGCCGGCGCGCTGATCACCGAGACGCTGCGGCTGGAGGAGCAGAAATTCCGTGGCCTGCTGGAGCGCGGCCTGGGCCTGCTGGCCGAGGAAACCGCGCGGCTGGCGGACAAAGAAACCCTGCCCGGCGCCATCGCCTTCAAGCTTTATGATACCTATGGCTTCCCCCTCGACCTCACCCAGGATGCGCTGCGCGGCGAGGGCCGTGCGGTGGATCTCGACGGCTTCAACGCCGCCATGGCCGAGCAGAAAACCCGCGCCCGCGCCGCCTGGGCCGGCACCGGCGAGGCCGCGACCGAGACGCTGTGGTTCGACATCAAGGAACGCACCGGCGCCTCGGAATTTCTGGGCTATGACACCGAGCAGGCCGAGGGCGAATTGCTGGCGGTGGTGACCGGCGGCGTGGAGGCGATTTCCGCCGGCCCCGGGGCCGAAGTCTCGGTCGTGCTGAACCAGACGCCCTTTTACGCCGAGAGCGGCGGCCAGGTCGGCGATGCCGGCGTGATCACCGGGCCGGATGGCCTGCGCATCGTCATCACCGACACGCAGAAAAAACTTGGCCTGTTCATTCATTCCGGCGTGGTCGAGGCCGGCCATGCCCGCCCCGGCCAGGCCGTGGTCGCCACCGTGGACCATACTCGCCGCAGCGCCATCCGCGCCCATCACTCGGCCACCCACCTGCTGCATGAGGCGCTGCGCCGAAAACTCGGCACTCATGTCGCCCAGAAGGGCAGCCTGAACGCGCCCGACCGCCTGCGCTTCGATGTCAGCCACAACAAGCCGATGGAGCCGGCGGAACTCGCCTGGGTCGAGGCCGAGGTGAATGCCCGCATCCGCGAAAACGCCGAGGTCAGCACAAGGCTGATGACCCCCGAGGCCGCGGTGGCCGAAGGTGCCATGGCGCTGTTCGGCGAAAAATACGGCGAGGAAGTGCGCGTGGTCAGCATGGGCCGCGATGGCGAGCGCGCCTTCTCGGTCGAACTCTGCGGCGGCACCCATGTCCGGCGCACCGGCGATATCGGCCTGTTCCGCATCGTGTCGGAGGGCGGTGTCGCCGCCGGCGTGCGCCGGGTGGAGGCGGTGACGGGTGAGGCCGCACTCGCCCTGATCGACGACAGCATGGCCCAACTGCGCGAGGCGGCGGCGGTGCTCAAGGTCAATCCGGCCGATCTGCCCGGCCGCATCGCCACCCTGTTGGAAGAGCGCCGCAAGCTGGAGCGCGATGTGGGCGAATTGCGCAAGAAACTCGCCACCGGCGGCGCGGCGGCCGAGGTGGAGGAGATTGGTGGCCTGCGCGTGGCGCTGCGCGACCTGGGCGATACCCCGGCCAAGGATTTGCGCGGCATTGCCGAGGCCATCCTCAAGGCCGGCTCGGCCGATCTGGTGGTGCTGGCCAGCAATGAGGGCGGCAAGGCCTCCATCGTGGCGGGCCTGGCCGAGGCAGCAAAGGGCCGCGCCGATGCGCCCAGCCTGGTGCGGGCCGCCGCGGCCGCGGTCGGCGGCAAGGGCGGCGGCGGCAAGCCGGAGATGGCCCAGGCCGGCGGCCCGGATGGCGAGAGGCTGGCCGATGCGCTGGCGGCGGTGCGGGCGGCGCTGGCCATGGGCTGAGCGTGGCGGCTGCGCCCGCCTCAGCGCCTCTCCAGCACCGATGCATGGACCCAGCCCAGCGCCACGCCCGCCTCGCCCACCTGAAACCACCCCCCCGGCGCCTCGGCCAGCACCTGCAGGCTGCTGCCCGGCGCCATCACCCGCACCACGCTGCCACCGCGGGGGCTGCTCCCAATATTGGCGCCCATGCGCGATGCGGTGATGGTATTCGCCGGGGCCGCGAGTGCTGCGGGGCTGGCGCTGTCGGGCGCTGCGGCGCTCTCGGGCAGGGGCGGCAGGCTGCGCATCATCGGCCGCGCATTGGCCGGCCCGCCGCCATCAAAGCAGCGATCCACCATATCGAGAAACACCCGCGAGGCCTCGGCACCGCTGGCGCCCAGATGCAGGCTCACCACCGCACCGGCCTCGCCGGCGAGTTCCACCACCGCGACATAAGGCCAATAAGGCGCCTGAGCGGCGCCTGGCATGCGGGCCCTTCCGCAGACCGCGAGCACATCCGCCATGGCCTGGGTGAAGACCTGCACGCCGCGCTGTTCGATATCCCCCCTGGTCCGCAGCCTGTGGCGCAGGGCTGCCAAGGCCGCCTCGCGCGCCAACTCCTGCCGGGTCTCGGTCGGGCGGCCAGGGGAGGCAGCAGGGGGGCGAGCATCCCCCTCACCGCAGGCGGTGAGGGCCACCAGAAGGAGGCAGGCGGCAGCGTGGCGCATGCCACCACAACGCCGCATGGCGGCGGCGGTTGCGTCCATTTGGCCCCGTTTCGCGCAGCACCACATGCGGCTAAACTCGGCACAAAGCGCCGCTCAAGGAGCCATCAATGACCGAAAATTTCTTTTCCCTGACCGATCTGAGCCAGGGCATCGCCCGTGAACTCGCCCCTGGGGTAAACACCCATGTCTTCGCCGGCGACCAGGCGATGCTCTCCGTGGTGGAACTCGCGCCCAACGCCAAGGGCAGCATCCATAGCCACCCTGAGGAACAATGGGGCCTGATGCTCGCCGGCAGCGGCGTGCGGATTGAAGATGGCGTGGACCACCCGGTCAAGGCCGGCGATTTCTGGCGCACCCCGGGGGGCGTGGAGCATGGTCTGGTGGCCGGGGATCAGGGCTGCAAGGTGCTCGATATCTTCGCCCCCCCGCGCGAGGCCTATAAGCGGGCCGGGCAGGGCTTCGGGGCGTAACGGCCGAGCCCGCCCCTTGGGCCAAGCCTCACTGCGCAGGCCCTAAGCGTTGGGATGCCGAGCATCCCTATCCGCCCAAACGATGATGTTTGCGCCGATGATGCCCTATCGCGCCGCCCCGGGCGGCAGAATATCCACCACATCCGCGCCATTGGCCTGCCGGCCCATGGGGCGGATATCGATGCGCGTGGCCGCGAGCCCTCCAGCCACCAGAATGGCCTTCATCGCCAAGCCGCGCTCGAGCGAAAGCCGCCGCGCGAAGGAAGCCTCCAGCGCGGGGGCAGGGGCCTGGGCGATGATTGTCACCCGCCCGCTGGTGGCGGCCAGGCCGCGGGCAATCTCCTGCAGGCTTGGCTGCAGGCCGGCCGGGATATCTCTTGCATCGCGCGCCAATTGCACCCGCCAGCCGCCATTGGCCAGGGTCTGCATGCCCAGGGGCAGGGCGAGGGGCGAGGCTATTGGCGCGGCCGCCCCGGAAGGATGCGCCGGCCCCGCGCCCGTACCCAGCATGGCCGGTGTGGGTGGTGCCTCGGCCGGGGCCGGTAGGCTCTCGGCCAGCGGGTCGGCCTCAGCCGGGGGGGGGGGCGTCGAGGCTGGCTGCCCCAGCGCCGGCGCGGCACAGGCCGTGATGATGACGGCAAGGGCCTGGCGTCGGCGCATGACCCTCTCCCCGCTCAATCCTGCCAGGGAGGGGTATCGCCCGCCGGCGGCTCTGCCGCCACGGCCGGGCGGCCATGGCTGCGGGCAATCTGCGCCCGGCCGGCATCGGCGGCGGCAATGCCATCGGCCACCACCGCGCGCAGCTTGTCATGCAAATGGGTATTGCCGGCCACCACCATGCCCTCGGCATAGGCATCGCCGCCCGCCGGGTCGGTCACAAAGCCGCCCGCCTCGCGCACCAGCACGATGCCAGCGGCGATATCCCATTTGTTCAGCCCGAGTTCCCAAAAACCCTCATACCGCCCGGCCGCGACCCAGGCGAGGTCCAGTGCTGCGGCGCCAAAGCGGCGCACACCCGCCACCTGCGGCATGATGCGCGAGAGGATGCCGACGAATTCCGGCTTGCGCGGAATGGCGCCAAAGGGAATGCCGGTGGCAAACACGGCCGAATGCATCTCCCGCCGGGCGGAAACCCGCAGGCGCTTGTCATTGAGGAAGGCCCCAGCGCCCTTCTCCGCCCAGAACAGCTCATCCGAGGCGGGGTTATAGACCACCCCGGCCACGATTTCGCTCTCAGTGTCGGAAATCCGCTTCTCGATCCCCACCGAAATCGCCCAATGCGGGATGCCATGCAGGAAGTTGGTGGTGCCATCGAGCGGGTCCACCACCCAGCGCCATTCCCAATCAGCCTCGCCCGAGACGCCGCTTTCCTCCATGAGGAAGGCGAAAGAGGGGCGGGCGTGGGAAAGCTCTTCCTTCAGCGTCTGCTCGGCGCGCAGATCAGCCTGGGAGACGAAATCCCCCGGCCCCTTCACCGAGACCTGCAGCTGCTCCACCTCGCCAAAATCGCGCAGCAGCCGCCGCCCCGCCTTGCGCACGGCGCTGACCACGACATTGAGCTGCGGCGAGAGCCGTGCCGCACCACCCACGCCGCGGGTGGGTGCGCGCGTGGGCGCTTCCACCGGCACACCGCGCGGCGGGCGCGGCTTGCGGGCGGGGCGCGCCTCGTCAGGCTGGGGCGCGGGCGGATTGGTCAGGCTGAGCCTGGCCGGTTTGTCGCCGGGGGGTTCTGAGCTCACCCCTTGGCACGCTCCAGATAGGAGGCGTCCTCGGTGCGCACCACAATCTTCTCACCGGCGGTGATGAAGGGCGGCACCATGGTCTTCACCCCATTGGAGAGCAGTGCCGGCTTGTAGGAGGAGGAGGCGGTCTGCCCCTTCACCACCGGATCGGCTTCCACAATCTCGAGCGTCACCGTCTCGGGCAGGTCCATCGAGACCGGGTCACCCTCGATCAGGCGGACATTGACCGTCATATTCTCGACCAGGAAGGGCAGGCGGTCACCCAGGATTTCCTTGGAGACCGTGGTCTGCTCATAGGTCTCGGGGTCCATCAGGACCAGGTTCTCGCCCTCGGCATAGGAGAAGGTGAATTCCTTGTCCTCGGTCTGCAACCGTTCGACGGTATCGGCCGTGCGCCAACGCTGGTCCTTCTTCGACCCGGTCTTGATATTGCGCATATCGACCTGAATGATCGCATTGCCCTTGCCCGGGATCATGATGTTCTGCCGGAGGATGGTCCAGCGCTGGCCTTCGAATTCGATGACCATGCCGGCGCGCATCTGGTTGGCCTGCATCTTCGCCATGGGCGGTGTACCTGTCGTGTCTTCTGGTGGTTCGAGATCAGCAGCCGGGGCTTGTCCCTCGGCCGAGCGGATTGCCTACACGCCGCGCCGCCTCAGGGCAAGCCAGCCTCGGCGGCGGCGTGGCGCTTCAGCCGCCTTCCTTGGCCGCCTCGGCCGGCCTGCCATCAATCATCGGCGGCTGATGCGCCCAGTCGAAACCGCGCTGCGCCCGCTGATAAGCGTAATCAAACAGTGGCCGCATATAGGCTGGGTCGAAGGGCGAATCGTAGGGCACGGTGAATTCCCGGCCGATATAGGCCAGATGATAGTCCAGCCGGTCCGTCTGCGCCTGGTTCCAGATGCGCATCACGTCATTATAGCCGCTGGCGGCGATCATGGTGGCGATGGCGCGGCCGGTGATGCTCAGCGTGCGCCGCTGAACCGCCGCCCAATCCGGGTCGAGGCGGGCGTTGCGGATGAGGAACACCCGCCCCGGAACCACCGGGCGCCCCCGGGCGATTTGCGCCCGCCGCGGCGCGCTCAGCGCCGGGGGGTAGAGGAAGGCCTGGTTGATCGCGCCGCCATCGATATGCATCTCCTGGCGCAGCGCGCCATTGACCGTCACGTCGAACATCACCGGCGGAAAGGCGCCGGGAATGGCGGCGGAGGCGACAAGGATGCGCCGGGTGAGTTCCAACGCCCCCGGATGGCCCGAGGCGGCGATGGCGCCGAGATTCCAGATCACCGGCATCTGGGCATCAAGGTCGGTTGTGCCAACCAGCAGCAGCCTCCCCTCGCGATAGCCCTTGGCGATGGCCGCCATCATCGTCTGGTCCAGATGGCGCGAGACGGTGCGCAGCAGCGGCAAGGTATCGGCCAGCGCATCATCGAAAACGGCCGCGAGCAGGAAGCGGCTCTCGGCGATATCGGCCAGCGTCACCTCGGTGTAGACGCTGCGCAGCGCGGGGTCTTGGCTGGGGCCAACAAAGGCGAATGGCGCGGTGAGCGCCCCGGTGGAGACACCGGTCACCAGATTGAATTCCGGCCTGTCGCCGCGCGCCGTCCAGCCACAGAGCAGGCCTGCGCCAAAGGCGCCATCCTCACCGCCACCCGAAATCGCCAGCAGATTGATGCCGGGCATCTTCTCCAGATCGCTCACGCCGAGGAAATCGGCGCGCCGCAGCATGGCGCGCACCACCTCGCCATCAAAGGGGCCGATACCGGTTTCCATCCGGAAGCGCTCATTGGGCAGGCCCAGCACCGAGGCCTGGCCAGATGCGCCACGCGGCACGGCGGGCAGGCGCGCGGGGCTGGCGCAGCCGGTGATGGCCAGCGCCGCCGCGGCCGCAAGGCCACGCCGGCCGGTGCCCTGGGCAGAGCCCAGCCAGGAGGGAAGCGACATCGAATCATTTTCCTGCATGAAAGCGATTTTGAACCAATCGAAAGCGCATCGCAATTCCCCATGCCATAAAACGGCGGCCATGGCGTCGCGCCGCTTAACCGCCCGGCAACCATCCCTCTGCCATGAAAGCGGCCTGGCTTGGAGAGGGACGAAATATGCGATCGGTGCGGTTTCAGGGCAATCTGCCCGAGGTGATGGCGGAAAATACCGCGGCTGGGCGTTGGGCTGGGGCGGTGCAATTGCAGGGCGATCCTTCGCAGATCGCGCTGATCGATGTCGTCGGCGATGCCGATCTGTATATCGGCAGCAGCTTCGACCCGCTGACCGGCACGGTGCTGCTCTCCAATATCGCCATGGTGGATTATGAAAGCTTCACCCGTGACGCCAAGACCCCGGCTTTGACCATCGTGCTGCGGGTCTTCTTCAAGGATGGCACGATGGGTTACAGCGATTCCTGCTGGACCTTCGGCGTCACCAATTTGGATGACACACCGCCCACCGCACTCGCCTTTGCCAGCGGCGGCGCGGTGGTGCCCGGGGCGATAGGCGCCACCATCGGCCGCCTTGCCGTGACCGACCCTGACAGCAGCGGCCCCTTCACCTTCACCATCGGCGATGCGGATGCCTGGATGTATGAGGTGGTGGATAATAGCCTCAAGCTGCGTGATGGCATGTCGGTGGCGATCAGCGATGGACCCTATCGCGCGATCAATATCGAAGTGTCCGATGGCCATCAATCCGCCGCCTTCACCCTCAATATCCGGGTGGAATCCCCAGCATCTGAGACTGCGATTCTCGATGTGCTCGACCCTTGGGAGACGAAAGCCGGCTTTTCCTACAAATCCGCAGGCGTGGTCTGGGCCGAGCGCGGTGCCTGGGAGGTGGAGCGGCTGGAACATTACGGCAGCGAACTGACTGATGTGGTGATGAAGGATGGCAGCCATATATGGTTGCCCAAGCTCGACCGCCTGGAATTCCTCAATGGCGCCATCGAGATGCGCAGCGATGGCAATGCCGCCTTTGCCAATACGATTTACCAGACGATTTTGGGCCGCAATATCGATGCAGGCTCGCTGTGGCAGATCAGCCATGCCCTCGATGCCAAGGAATACGGCAAGGATCAATTGGCCAATATCCTGCTCAACTGCTTTGAATATCACATGAATTTCGGCCATCCGAGCAATGAGCAATTCGTCCGCCAACTCTATCGCAACGTCGATGGCACGCCCCCGCCGGAGCATGATGTGCAGGGCTGGAAGCACGCGCTCGATATTGGCGTCACTCGTGCCGAGGTTGCACTCAGCTTTGCCAATATGGATGTCACACGGGCCAATATCGCCACCGCCAACCCCTATGGCCTATGGATGGATCGGCCAAATGCCAATATCGTCGCCTCCATCTATGATGTCGCGCTTGACCGTCTGCCGGAGCATGATGGTTTTGAATACTGGATGGGCGTGCTCAATGCCGGGCTGATCTCAGCTTATGATTTGTCAAAGCTGTTTGGTCGATCGACCGAGTATATCGGCCGCTTCGCCAATCTCAACCAGCAGGATTTCGTCCGCTCGCTTTATGCGAACGCCCTGGGGCGCGAGCCGGATCAGGAGGGCTTTGATTACTGGGTGGGCCATCTCAACCGCGGCACCTTGGCGCGCTCGGACATGATCTCCTCCTTCGGCTTCAGCACGGAGAAGCAGGGCTATCTCAGCGCCCTGCCACTGGGCGAGCCGTTCAATTGAGTGAAACTAGACAAATAACAAAATTCAAATGTATAAAATGCCTCTGTCAGTGCAGAGGCGCCCGGCCATGGCTTCATCCCATCCCCTCCCACCCAAAACGGCCAAGCCCAGCGGTGCCGAGGCCATAAAGGCCGCAAGCCAAGGGCTGCGCGGCGATATCGCCGCCGCCCTCAGCGCCGAGGCAGCGCCGGGCGGCATTTCCGAATCCGCCTATACCCTGCTGAAATTCCACGGCACCTATGAGCAGTTTGACCGTGATACCGCCACCGCGCGCAAACAGGCGGGCGAGGATAAGGACTGGTCCTTCATGGTGCGCGTGCGCAGCCCTGCCGGACGTCTGACGGCGGCGCAATGGCTGGCACTCGATACATTGGCCGATAGCCATGCCGATGGCACCCTGCGGCTGACCACCCGCCAGGGTGTGCAATTCCACACAATTTCCCGGGGCAATCTGAAATCAGCCATCGCCGCCATCAATGCCACGCTGCTCACCACCATGGCGGCCTGCGGCGATGTGGTGCGCAATGTCACCACCACCCCCGCCCCCCTGCGCGATGCCACCCATGCGCGGCTGGAGGAGGCGGCCTTCCTGCTCTCCGCCGCCCTGCTGCCCAAGACCCGCGCCCATCACAGCCTCTTCCTCGATGATGAGGAGGTGGGCCCCGAGCCGGAGGAGACGCTGTATGGCCCCACCTACCTGCCGCGCAAATTCAAGATCGGCCTCGTCCACCCGGCCGATAACACCGCCGATGTGCTGACCAATGATCTGGGCTTCATCCTTGTCGATGCCGGCTGGATCGTGACAATCGGCGGCGGCATGGGCATGACCCATAACAAGCCCGCCACCTATCCCCGCCTGGCCGATCCGGTCGCACTTATCCGCCATGATGAATTGCTCGAGGTCGCCCAGGCCGTCATCCGCCTCTCCCGCGACCATGGCGACAGGTCAGACCGCAAGCATGCCAGGCTGAAATATGTGCTGGCCGAGCGTGGTGTGGCCTGGGCGCGCGCCCGCCTCGCCGAGGATCTGGGCCGCGAACTCGCTCCCCCCCCGCCGCTGCCGCTTCTGCAACTGCCTGAGCATCTGGGGTGGCACCGCCAGGGCGATGGCCGCTGGTGGCTCGGCCTGCCGGTGCCCTCGGGCCGGGTGGGCGGCACGCTGCGCGCCGCATTGCGCGAGGTGGTGAGCCGCTTTGGCGTCGATCCCATCATCACCCCGCAGCAGGATATGCTGCTGAGCAATATCGCCGATGCCGACCGCGCGGTGCTGCAGGCCGTGCTCGTCGCCCATGGCGTAACCCTGGCCGAGCAATTGAGCCCCATGCGCCGCTGGTCGCTCTCCTGCACCGCGCTGCCCACCTGCGGGCAGGCCCTGGCCGAGGGCGAGCGCGTGCATTCCCCCATCCTGACCGATATCGAGGCCGCCCTCGCCCGCCATGGCCTGCTGGGTGAGCGCATCTCGCTGCGCCTCACCGGCTGCCCCAATGGCTGCGCCCGGCCCTATGCCGGCGATATCGGCATCGTCGGCCGCGCGCCGGGCCTCTACAGCCTCTTCGTCGGCGGTGATTTCGCCGGCACAAGGCTCAACCAGCCACTGGCCGATAAGGTGGAGCAGGCGATGATCGCCGCGAGGCTGGAGCCGCTCTTCGCCGCCTTCGCGCAAAGCCGCCAGGCGGGTGAGGGCTTTGGCGATTGGTGCCACCGCATCGGCATCACCGCCGCGCGCGCCCTGATCGAACCCGAAGCGGCGGCCTGAGGCCCCTCAGCGCCGCCAGGTCATCATCGCCACACCCGCCATCACCAGCACCAGGCCGCCCACCGCCACGGGCGGAAAGCTCTCGCCCAGAAACACCACGCCAATCCCCGCCCCCAGCGGCAGGCGCAAATAGGCCTGGGCGGTGGTGGCCACCACCCCCAACGTGCGCAACAGCCGAAACCAGATCACCGAGGCCAGCGCCGTGCAGAACAGCGCCAGCACCACCAGCGCGATCAGCGAGGCTTGGCTGGGCTGCAACGCCCAGGGCCGCTCCCATAGCAACGCCGCGGGCAGCAGCAGCACCAGCCCGCTCAATTGCGCGCCCAGCGCGGGCAGCATCGGATCCATTTTGCTGAAGGCCCGCCCGGTGTAACCCGATAGGGCAAATAACAGCCCTGAGGCCAGCAGCGCCAACATATGCGGCCATGAGCCGCCCTGCATCCCCTGATGGCCGGCAATGAGCGCCACCCCGAATATCCCCAGGGCGGTGCCCAGCCCCTTCAGCCAGCTCGGCCGCTCCGCCCGCCCCACCACAAACCCCAAAAAGAACGCAAAGATCGGCGAGGTCGAGGCCAGAATAATCGCCAGCCCCGAAGGCACCTCCTGGCTGCCCCAGGCGATCAGCACAAAGGGCGTCACGGTGGCCAGCATCGCCTGCAGCGCGAAGGCCTTCCAACTCGCCAGATCCCGGGGGATGGCCACGCCACGGGCATAGACCACCACCCCCAGCGCCAGCGCCGCCAGGCAGCAGCGCAGGCCAATGATCGTCACCGGCGGAATCGTCTCGATCCCCACCCGGATCAGGGCGAAGGAGGAGCCCCAGAGCAGCGCCAGCAGCCCCAGCAGCAGCAGTTCAAAACCTCGCCCGCGCATCGCCATTCCCCCCAGGCCCCGTTGCGGCAAGCGCCTGT
>Ga0214917_10000468_pt1 | contig 53130 bp, 37 predicted proteins | sample LL_1208_BB_MetaG_FD_177983 | JGI IMG/M metagenome (GOLD analysis project Ga0214917, IMG submission 177983) | Freshwater microbial communities from Lake Lanier, Atlanta, Georgia, United States - LL_1208_BB | ecosystem: Environmental > Aquatic > Freshwater > Lake | place: USA: Georgia | collected... | reverse complement strand
AACTTGAACGGCGTGTCTAAATGCGTTGGATTTGTTGGATTTGTTGGATTTGTTGGATTTGTTGGATTTGTTGGATTTGTTGGATTTGTTGGATTTGTTGGATTTGCATTTGAGTCATGCACAGGTTCCTTTTGTTCTTCTTGCATTTTTGAAATTTGAAATTTCGCTAAAAGGTGCTGTATCATTTTTACAAACTATAACAAATGATAGAATATAATGCATTGAATTATACGAAAACGGAACTAATCGTCTGCCAAAGCTGCTAATCTAGCAGCTAACTCATCACCGGTTGGATGTCTATATGTGTCTTGAGAAACAAATGCCCCGTCTGGGCCTTGCCAAACATTTCCTACTTGTTTCCAACCAACTGGAGCTACTGGACGTGATGCTTCTGCTGCTGCTGCTGCGGTAGATGCTGGTACTGCTGCTGCTGCTACTGCGGTAGATGCGGGTTTTGCTGCTTTTGCTGCTTTTGCTGCGTTTGCTGCTTTTGCTGCTTCTGAAGTTGGGAATTTTAAATTCCATAGGCCTTGCTCTATGGCCGCCGCACTGGCCGCCGCACTGGCTTCTTCGTGGGTTTTAAATTTATTTTCAACCACATTTTTCAGATGCACGACAAAATCAGGCCAGTTGGTTCCTATATTTTGTATTTTTAAATTCACCACAACTGGTTTAGTCGTAAAAAGGAATTCACGCGTACGAATATCCTCATCACTCGCATCGCACAAATATTTCAATTCAGGTGGGTCGCGAATACTCAATAAGGTATTAAACTTATCGTGACTACCAAAATATTTGGTTATTAATGGGTCGCTTTTGCTGTTGACATAATCAGTAAGTGCTTGGCGCAACACATCAATCTTTGTTAATCCGCCTCGTTGTCTGCGTGTCCTGCGATTCTTATTGCGTTTGCATTGACGCGTCTTACGCGTGCTGCGCTTTTTGCGATTACTATTATTTTTCATTTATACAAAATGCAGTTATAAAAAAACACACAACTAGTAAGATTCCAGTAACTGGTTCATGCTTTTTTGCAATGTGTAAAACACAAAGCCGAACATGGCGCTCGTGGCGATCAGCCCAGTCAAATTGGCGTTTCCGTCCGCGCCAAACAGGGCCGACGGCAGGTACCGGAACATGTACCGTTTGACAGCCGGCAATTGAAACGCAAAGTAGAGAATGGCCAGCATGAGCGGTGACTGGATCTCCTCGTAAAACGTCTCTAAAGTATCGGCGCGATTGGCCCCGCGCGTGTTTTGGTGCATGACGCGCTCCAGCGTGGAACTGGTTTCGTGGTCATGAATGTAGTCCACATGCCGCTGCGGCTGCGGAACATACGTGGGTTGTACCTGCGCATCTTGCATCATGCCGCTCGTATCGCGCGGGATGTCGCGGGACGGCAGCGCGGTCATGCCCGTCATGCTGGCCCGCTGCACCCCGCTCACCAATTCGTTCATGAGCTTTTGGTTGGGCTGCTGGTTGGGGTTCAGGGGCGGGCCTTGTTGTTGCTGTGATGGCGCTAAATCGGGCACGTTGGGGGAATACGACATGGCGCCCGGTTCGGCCTGCTTGATCACCACATTTTGATTCTGTGAATTCGCATTTTGGCCGGATGCCGTGGGCAAGTCGTCAATGCAGGTGGTGTCGCTCATGTGCTTTATGTATTGCACAGATTCCTGTTTCACGGGTGTAACGCAATGCAAAAAAAAATAATATGCGTGCATTGTGTTTCCTAAAATCAAACCAAAATTATTCATTTCTTTTGCCATGAAAAAAATGAACATGTTTAAATGCTATATAGCTGTGTCGTGGCTTATGACATTGATAGTGCGATACGAACTCACGACTTTGGAACAGATTTGCACCGCCTATAACTCGGAGTTATACCAGTTCTGGGAATGCAGACAAAGGCGAATGCAGGCAAAAGTGAATACCGGCAACAGGTTTCGATCCTGTGTCCTCGGAGTTATGAGCCCCGCGCGCTTCCCCTGCGCCATGCCGGTTATAAGTGTGTTGCTCTAGTGCCTTGATGCACCGATGCGATGTGTGATGGATACCGGCAACAGGTTTCGATCCTGTGTCCTCGTGGTTATGAGCCACGCGCGCTGCCCCTGCGCCATGCCGGTTATAAGTGTGTTGCTCTAGTGCCTTGATGCACCGATGCGATGTGTGATGGATACCGGCAACCCGTTTCGATCGAGTGACCTCGGAGTTATGAGCCCCGCGCGCTTCCCCTGCGCCATGCCGGTTATAAGTGTGTTGCTCTAGTGCCTTGATGCACCGATGCGATGTGTGATGGATACCGGCAACCCGTTTCGATCGAGTGACCTCGGAGTTATGAGCCCCGCGCGCTTCCCCTGCGCCATGCCGGTAACACAAGCTCCGTTTAACGTCCAGCTTGACATCAGGTATTATCCGAACCCCTCCTCGTATAGGGGGTAGCAGCTTCTGTAAAGTTGCTGAATTGAATTGTTTCCCCCAGTCAGTTTCGATCTGACGACCTCCGGCTCATATGGCGATAACCATCAATCTTTCGGACTTTATCAAAGTCTAATCTGGATGACCGACGATGTTTTACGGCGCGCTTCCTCTGCGCCATGGGGGATGTTTTTTCACAGTTGCTACTCGTGGGAATGGAACCGAACTGAATCCGGACAAGCCCGACTTGCTAACATGTCATGTGCCAACTGAGCCATGAACCATGATGTGCAACTGCTTGAAACACATGCAGCGAAATGCATATACATAGATGTCGGTTTCTGGATGACCCTAGATGCACACCTCATCCAGAGTTTTAAAGCGACACGTCTATGCGTGAATCATCACACTTTGCACTGTTGACATTGTACGTGAAACACTTGCCGTCGTATTTAAACGTGAACTTCTTTGTTTCCGCCATGTCGGGCGCCTTGAACACCATGCAGTTGCGCCCGTGGCACGTCTTCCTAAATAAACTGGAAAGACCCAGACCCATTATTATTCCGAAGATTACCCGACTTGCGGAAGAATGAATGAAGTCATGAAGTTGCATTATTCAAATGCTAAGTGTCTAAGTTGTTTTAACACAATATTTTATTTTTTTGGAAAATTGCGATTAAATTGTTAAACATGCGTCTTGCGACTATGACGATGTGTTTTTTTTGTTTTGCGATATTTTCGACGAATGTGGCGCTTGCTTTTGCTTCCACCAGCATTATGCATGGAGGAAAGCAGTTTATTCAACCGTTCATACGCGGCATTTAATTGTTGAAATTTCTCTTTAGAATTCGTCTCATCATGCGGATTTTTATCAGGGTGCATTTTCAGTGCCAATTCGCGGTATGCCTTCTTGATTTCTTCACGATTGAAAACCGGGTTGCCTAAAGTTTTTAATGCTTCCACGTCTTCTGGTGAGCTGGCTTTTGCTGTTGCTGTTGCTTTTGCTGAGCTGGCCGATTCCATTTTTTTCCTTGATGCTGCCCATTGTTCTTCCAATATCCTTTGGAAACGTGCATCGTCAGCGTCTCGTTCTGCTTGAGGTCTTTTTCGTTTCATGAAGGCTTGTGGTGAATCCTTGAATTTTTCCAAATTAGGAGGATTGAGTCTTGTTGCTGAGCTGGCCTTTGCTGAGCTGGCCTTTGCTGAGCTGGCCTTTGCTGAGCTGGCTGTTGCTGAGCTGGCTGTTGCTGAGCTGGCCTTTGCGGCTTCCTCGTCGAAGCGCGTGTCAGGTTTAGACATGGGTACTCTTATATGTATTATTGCATGTAAATGTATGCATAAAATAATTTTATTAATCTCGTACATGCTTTGAACCCGTTTGTTTGTGTATGCATTTTTCCGGTATTTTGCATGCGGTCTCAAGTTTGCATGGGGATGGTTTTCAGCGCGTCGTCGTTGGCGGGGCACGCCTTCATATCCTGTTCAAACCGGAAGCAGTTGTGCGCCTTGTCTCGGAAGTTGAAGTAGTCCGCGTTGTCCTGCGTGGGATAAACAGTAACAATGCGCTGCTTGGGGAGAGAAATGTAGATGTAAAACACGCCGAGTGCGAAACTCGCAATGAACGCAGGTAACGAAATGTATTTAAACATGGTGTCTAATTGGCTGAATTGTATATTCCACATATTATAATTTTCCCTGCATTTTCTCTCGTCCCTTGCCTGTGTATTTGGTGGTGGGCACGCCGTTTTCCACGATAAAGTCAACTAGCTCGTCCTTCCCCGTGTCGGGATCGTCCAGGTTCGCCACTTCATGCACGTTGCCCGTGATTCTTTCTTGGTCTTTGGTCCAATTCCATATGTACGCGGCCAGCTGGTCCTTGCGCTTACGCGCCAGCCGTTCGCGCAGCTGGCGGTTCCGCGCCTCCACCGTGATGCTCGGCACGTCAATCTCAAACTCCAGCTGCTCCAGCGTGTACGGTTTCTGCACCAGCCGAAACATGTCATTCCCTAAGCGTTCCACTGCGGAATACACGTATTTTTTTTCCATAAGATGCTGATTGATTGGTACGATTTGCGCCATGTAGAGTGCAATCGCATCCCTCGCATAAGACGACTCTTGGCTGGAATCGGCACCCTGTTGCACAATATCCTTAAAGTCTTGCACCGCCGCATAAAATTTGGCGGTCAGCGCATCCACTTCTTCGCGACGTTCCGCATTGCGCACCACTTCCAAATACTTTTGCCGGAACCCGCCGTAGAGTTCAAGCGCCTGTTTCAAGGCCGCGCGGTCCGCTTCAAACTTGCGCAGCGCTTCTTCTTCGGTGGTGTAATTGAACAGCAAATCCAGCTTGGTCTTAATGATGTGGTCCTTTAAAACATCGGCTGCGCGCAGCGATTCATTCGCCAGCTCCTCCAAACTCATGAACTTGCCCTTCACGATTTCAATGTGGAGGGAGCACGGCTGAGACCGGTTGCCGCACTGCGCGCGCAGCACGCCGTCTTCGTTCGTGAAATGGGTTCCTCCGCTTTGGCTGCACGCCACGCACTTGCGGTTGCGCTTAAGCTGCATGATTTTGGCCCGTTTTTGTGGCATGGTCAGGGCGTCAGATTCCTTGATGGCTTTTTTGTGTTCCTCGTACCTCTCGTCGTAATCGTGCTTGTAACGATAGTACTCGTTCAGCGCTTCCACGTAGTCGGTCTTGTTGACATTGGTCTTCGGTTGGTGTTGTGCATTGGATGGATTCATTTGGATCCGAATGTGTGTGTATGTGGCATTACATGTTGCACACATTATTTTTTTGCACGGATTTACTTACAAAAATATTTTGCGATTCTTGATCAGTTCCACTTCGGGCACTTCCCATTTAGGAAGCCCAGTTATGAAGTTGCCGCGTGATGCAGCATGGTTTGCGGCATTCACCATGCGCAGCTTGGATACAATGTATTCTTGCTGCTTTCGCCGAATAACGACTTGCTCTTCCGGGGTTGGTTTGCTGCGGCGTTTGTAATACAGCAACGCCCCTAAAATCAGGGCGAACAATCCCAGCATGCAGATGTTGAACACGGCATTGTTGTACTCTTCGCGCAGGCGGTTGCACTCTTTCAACACGCCGCCGAAAAAGTATTTGACACCAGGTTCAATGAGCGACGGACCGGAGTGGCTCTGCATTAAAATGCGACTGATGGGTTTATATTATGCCATTAAAAATTCAAATTAATTTATACACATTGTTTATACTGTGTGCATTCTCCAATACAAAGCAATAAAAATATGGTTGTAGCGCCCCCGAATCCACCTCCCACGTCAAGTGTTCCCAACAATGGGATGCTGAACTTGGGCATTTATGGGATCATTTCTCTGGTCTACATTATGATTGATTATCACACGAACAAGGCCACCCCCGATCAGAGCGCTGGCGCCCCTCAATCCAAAACACTGGCATTCATTTTTTTGGCCATCATTTGGTTGGTTCAATTTTTCATAACATTCCTGTCATTGAAGCAACAGTGCAATACTCCGAACTATGGGTTGGCAGCATGGTCGTCATTCGCAACATGGTTTGTGCTCTTTGTGCCCCTGTTTTGGTGCCTGGAATACATCCCCGGTTGGCTCCAACCATTCGGAAACACCTTTGGCTATTTGTTCATCAAGCTGAATGGGGTGGTTTCATTCATGGACAGCATTTTGAAGCCGAAAACCGGTGGTGATAAAATCCAAAAATATTTGGATTACATGAAGGAAGACCCGTGGGCTCTGTTTAGCATGCTGACCACATCAACCGAAAACCCCACCGTCGACGCAAGCAAAAAATTTGAAGATCTAACCAAAGATGGGTATTTGATTCCCAACTTACCACCAGAGTCAAAATCCACGTTTGTGAACTATGTCCGCACAAAAGAAAATGTGGCCAAATTCGTGTTTTATCTAATAACCCTGAATTTAATGGCCGACGCCACGGTCATTGTTGCACAAAAAAATTCGCCGTGCACCATAAACATTGCCGAATTGAACAATGCGGCACCAAATCCCCAAACCCAACTCCAATCCAAAAACCCTGCAGACGCCATTGTTTTCAAAACCACGGAATAAATTGAATTAGTGGTGTGTGAAATCCGCGGCTTATTCATTTGATTTGGGCACACGTGCAAATGCGCAAATGCACAAATAAAATATTTCACTATGTCAAGCATCATAAATAAATATGTTCAATAAGACCCAGCGCCGCAAAACCGGTGGTTCGTTTGATTCATTCATCACATCAGACAATAATCGGGCGCACTATCAATCTGGGACAACGCGCAAAGGAATTGACGTGAAATTGCAAAAGGACCGCAGTGGTAACCCAACCGCTTGGTTAATTGGCGGCGATGCGCCATGGGATGATTCATTTGAAGAATTGAAGAAAGGCGCAAAAGGTGGACGATACAAAGCATTCATCGCCGAATTGCTGAAAACATATCCGCGGTTCAATAATTTCACACAATCTGGCAAGGGCATAAAATTGTCACATGCAATGTTTTGCAAATTGTTCATGCACGATTCGGCATTGGGTCGGATGTATCCCGCATTGATTGCCAAGGTGAACAAACGACCAAACTTGAAATGTGCAAAACCCATTATTCGGGTTGGTCCTGTAATGCAAGAGGTGAAACCTGTGAAACCGGTGAAACCCATTGGTCCTGTAATGCAAGAGGTGAAACCGGTGAAACCCATTGGTCCTGTAATGCAAGAGGTGAAACCGGTGAAACCCATTGGTCCTGTAATGCAAGAGGTGAAACCGGTGAAACCCATTGGTCCTGTAATGCAAGAGGTGAAACCTGTGAAACCTGTGAAACCTGTGAAACCGGTTGATCGTGACACAATGCGCCAAATGTTGGACCAACGCATCATGCGACGCCAAAGATCATTGGATCAAAGCTTCACGCGACGCCAAAGCTTCACGCGACGCCAAAGCTTCCCGACACGCCAAAGCTTCCCGACACGCCAAAGCTTTCCGACACGCCAAAGCTTTCCGACACGCCAAAGCTTCACGCGACGCCAAAGCTTCACGCGACGCCAAAGCTTCCCGCGTGAAAGTTTACTGCACCTCAACCCTGCACTCCAAGCCAATTTAAACCAATTAACTGACATGGGATTTAACGACACGATAAAAAATGCAAATGCATTGATGAAGCACAACAATAACTTAGATAAAGCGATTGATGAATTGATAAAAGTAAACAAACTGGAAAAAAGCACGCACGCTGAAAGAATGGCGCCAAATGGGTTTACAACTACAATACAATTATTGAAACTAACCGCCCGTAAAAAATTCACCATTCATGATAACGGTGGGTCAGGCGATTGTCTCTTTCTCAGTTTGCACGACACGCTCACTAGAGCGGACCGAAGGATAACGCAAGGCAAAAGCCCCTACGACATCCGGTTAGAAATAGTACGGTATGTCATGAAAAATTTGAATCGTTATCAAAATAAAACCACGGAACAGACGTTTGGAAACGCGATTCAACATGGCATTGTGGTGAACGGGCAAACACTTTACATGAATAATTATGAAGACGAAATGAAAAAGGTGAGCACATATGGAACCGATCTTGAAATTTCGGCGGCGGCACAATTGTATAGAATAAATATATACGTGGTCAACCGAGACGGCATTTCATTTGATCAATTGTACATTGGAAATCACCCACCTGATTGGAAAAACACGTGGTACATATTCAATCTCAACAATTTACACTACACCTCCCTCTTGTGCGATGATGGACCCGGCGGTTGTCCGCATTAATTTGATTTATTGAAACGGTGCCGATTCGCGCCGCATAATCTCCCGTTTTTCATCCAGCGTCATGTATCGGATTTGATTCAGCGGGTCATCCACATTCGGGTCGTAATTTGGATCGGTGAGAGACCCGCGGTTCGCAAAAAACACGTCCATGACTGACACCGTTTTGCTCATGGGTTCCGCTCCGCTTACCGATTTGATTTCATCATTGTCATCATGATCCATCCATTCCTCCACGCAAACGAGGTCTTCCTCAAATGGTTCCACACTGGGATCGCATCGGTTGATGGATTTGCGAGTGATCCACGAGCTGACGAACCAACGCGTGTACCGGAACGGCCGCCCCGAATTTGTGCGGTCAGATTTGCCGGATTCATCGCGGCGGGTCCGATGCACCCAAAGGGGGCTCAGGCGTCGGTCGGCGCGTTCCGATTCCAGGCGAAACCGCCAAATGGGGGCCAGCGTTTTATACAAGGCTTGGCGAAAATACGGCACGCATGCACCACAAAACCGGTACCCCTCTTTGAAATTTTCGGTGAATTCGCCGTGAATGTCGTCGCTGGAATCGCCACACAGGTAGCACTTGTTCGCGATGATGAAGCACATGTACATGGGCGGCGGCAGAACACCGGCACCGTACCACTGTATTTCGCATTCATCGTACAAACGGGGATCAATTGTGCGGTGCGGCAGTTCATGATTGCCCAACCGGTGCTGCGTAATCAATTTTGACGGGTCGCACAAGTGCAGCGGCGTAGTCACGGGGCTCTGCGATGCCGGCACGTTCAGCACCCGCACAACTGCGTACGTTCCTTCGGGTTCTCCTGGAATTGGACAGATGGCATGCGTCATGCCCTGTATTGCGCCGCTATTGGATTGCATTGGATTGTGCATTGATTGCACATATGTAGCAACACCAATTTAAGTTGTTTCAACATGATGTTTGATGTGTTACATCATGGTACTTTGATCCACCCCTCTGGAAACAAGTCGCGCGTGTCGTGCTTTTTTAGCGCAGGCCCGAACCACGTGCCAGGGTAGCACACAATTTTGCCCGGGTTCTGGTTCAAGTAAGCGCTCCACCAGCTGAACGTGCTGTTTGCAATGATGTTGTGATCGCACACGCTCATGAGCAGCATCTGTTTCCAGTCTTCAAGCATGTCCGGCACTTTGTGGAACAGGCACCGTGCGGCAAACGCAGGGTCGGCATTCAATTGGCGCATATGATCCAGAACGATCGCGCTGTCGCACGCTTGGTTGAATATCAGCACGTTGAGTTGTTTGACACTCACACTGCCGAACACGTGGTCCACAATGTGTTTAAGCGCCCGTCGGTAATAGTCCAGCGTCAAAATGGGATGCGCCTCCTGGATGTGCGCGTAATCCCCGATGCGAAAGTGCACGGCAACCGTGACTGCCCCGCATGAAAACCACGTGCTATTTGCAAACACGGTCCGAATGCTGCGCTGTTGATCCAGCAACTGCAGCTTGGCATAGATTTGATCACGCACGTCGGCAAAGTAGCGGGGGCTTTGAAAATAGCCAACCAGCTTCAGGGGCGCAGAATTCATGGCCGTTTTGCTGGGAATCTTGTTGTACCGAAAACTGGTTTCTTGATGCTCCGGCAGCTGCATGAAGCGGTTCAAATTGACCTGAGTGGAAAGCACCATCATGGGCTTCAAAGGGTGAAGCAACGTGTTCCAATACGTGGCTCGTTTTCCGCTGGCATCTCTCGGTGTGCATATGAAGTAACACGTGTCGTCGTTGCGAATGGCCGCCGCCAACGTGGCAAACACCTGGAACAGTTGGTTGCGGAGGCCGCCGTTGATCAGAACCGTTAACATGCGATAAGCGATTATATGCGATACAATAGCATATAATGTTGCATTTAAATTAAAATGGCGGCATTTATCATTCAATGCCGTTTTTGGCGGCGGCTTTTGGCGTGCTGCCGCACGATCGGCAATCCGTAATCCAACCATCCTGCCACGGGCACTCCTTGAACCGGAGATAAGCCGTACCCGTATTTTATTGACGTCACGGTGTACCCCAGCAGTTTCAACAAGGTCAACACTTGGCTGCTCGTGTGTCCCACATAACAAATCAAAAAAATCGGCTTGTCTTTGGGCAACTTGGCCAAGTTTTTTTCGTCTAAAATGTTCAACCAAAAGATGTTTCGGGAGCCCTTGACGTGCATTTGTTTGTATTCCGTTTCACTCCGCAAATCAATCAAGACGTAGTCTTTTTTTTTCATGACGTAATCGTTGTAAAAATCCATCGGGGTTATGTAATTCCAGTCGTCCTTGATTCGGTGCAAGTAGTCTCTCAAAACGCGTGCATCAACGGTCATGGTTGCAATGGAATTGTGCTCGGATTCAATGTAAAATATGCTGATATTTTATATTCCGAGACGCGATTGCGGTTAAAGCGGCGTTAAAGCGGCGTTAAAGCGGCGTTAAAGCGGCGTTAAAGCGTCTTTATATGATGGCAGCGCGTCAATGTCCATGATGTGCGGCTTGCCCTTGATTTGTTTGCGCGGAATGGCAAAGTGCGCAAACATCGGGCGTTGCAGTTGCTCGTGCGGCACGGCGCCGTGCACGGTGCGCGCAATCATCTTGTAGAGTTTGAAGTCAGGATATCTCTCGTCGCCATTCTTCTTGTAGAGCACATTGCGCCCCTTGTCGTCCTTCAGCCACTCCACCACCAGACTGGCAATGCGACTCTCTTTTAAAGTGGCAGCACACGCCGCTTCGTCCCGGATGTCCTCCACAAAGTAGTCAAACAGCGAGCACGCCAGACGACACAAGTCAAAGCTGGGATTGGGGTCAAGTCGCGGTTTTTTTGGGTTCAGGTAGGGCTCACAATTGTACTGCGAAGCGGCGTCTCCGGTGCGATCAAAACTGTCGCTCACCATGGTCTGACCGCGGTATTTGTAGATGGCGCGCCCAAAATCAATGATTTTCATGATGCGACCGTAAGTGGGGACCCGATAATATATGCCCTTGTGCAAATAGTGCAGGAATTTCTTGTCCGTTTTAACAAACATGATGTTGTTGGTGTGCAAGTCGTTGTGCGTGAATGCAAACGCGTGCTGATACGCAATGAGCGTCATGATGACTTGCATGAGCGTGGCTGCCCACTCCGGTTCAGTCATCTCGTTCTTGCCATACAGGAGACTGTCTAACGTGTTGTCACATTTTTCCATTATGATGGCGTGCACTGGAAAATTGAAAATGTGCGCGTTGTGCACTTCGTCTTGGTCACTCTCGCTGTGGTCACCCTCGCTCTCGCTGTCGCTGTCAGTGCCGTCACCCTCGCTGTGGTCACCCTCGCTGTCAGTGCCGTCATAACCGTGTTTGTCGCAGTTATCAACGTTATCAACATTTGCAAACTCATCGCCGTCGTCGTCCGATGAACGCGAAGAACACGAATCATCCGAATTGGATTGCCTGGACCCGGACCCTGAAAAAACGGGTTCTTGTTCGGCCGGGTCGGCAATCACGCATTCTTCCAGAGATAACAATTCATTGTGCTCACCAGCCGACACCGGGGATGACACAAACACGGCGTCAAATGCACTCACGACAGATTCGGGTTCTTCCATGTGCACATCTTCGCCAATTGTCACCTTGGGTTTTTGCGAGGGGGTATCAAATCCCGGCATTTCATCCAGCCGAAACAGCTTGTTCTTATTTTTTAAAAAAAAATCACACGTGCTGAAATACTCCAGCTCATCATACACATTGATTGTGAATTCATCTTGGTTGGCTAAATAGGATCCGTAAAAATCGAGTCCGTGCACAAACCCATGCGTGTGCAAAACTTGACTTGTGAGGTACGTAAAGAAAGAATCAACATAGGACGAATTATTCACGTCGTGCATTTTTTTTTTATGCACCGCGGTTGGTTCATCCGTGTCGTATTTGGGAAGCGCAAACAAATCGGCAGCAGCCATGTCATACTTTCCAGATAAAAATTTGATTGGATCAAGCAGAGGGGAATATTTGATGAATGCTTGCGTTTTTGAAATCGGCAATTCCGAATGCGTGGATTCAATCATGACCGACACCGTGCTTTTGGTGGCACCAGCTGCAACCGATGCAACATGGTGCCGATGATTTAAATTTATACTATTGTGATTGGTTTCAGACAATGAAAAAAAACGGCGGTACAGTGGAATGTAATTTTGCAAAGAACGAAGACCAGTGTTTGCATTCTCTAAAGAATCAAACAACGTTGGATGCTTCTGTTTGTGATACATCAATTCAAACGTGGACGACATGAAGTGAACGTGCGTGTTATATTGTATGCTTATTCATAACATTAATAATGTTGGTTTTAAACACAAATACATCATTGCTTAATTGCATCGTCTCGTCTCGTTTATTGTGTCATGCGAACTGTTTTCTTTTTCATCAAAATCTTGCAAAAAATGCATAGTGCATGGAATTAAATGAAAATTGTGGGCATAAAAACATCAATTACGCAAATAAATGCATAAAGATTAGCACATGAAAACTAAATATCATTCATCGTTATGCCATCACACGCCCACTTTAAACATTCAAGAGGCGTGCAAAAAAGACCGCACGTTGCATCGCATCATCATCATCATCATCATCATCCCATTTGTGTGCCACACATTGATTGGGATTATTCAATGCCTCAAATTTGGTGCGCACCGCCCGGACCCGCCCCCGTTTCCAGCGTGTTTGATTCCGATGACTGCATTTGGCATTACGGAACCGTGTACGTCAAGGAGACCGTCGCGGTTGCAAAACTAAACCTAACCGAAAATCAAGACCCCGTTGTTGCCCCAGTTGCCCCAGTTGCCACTGTTGCCCCAGTTGCCTCGGTTGTCCCGGTTGCCTCGGTTGCCCCAGTCGTGCCTGCCGCGTATGATGACCACGACGATGACACCGAAAGCGTGTCTAGCACTGGCAACTCGGGCACATTCAAGCACACGCGCAGCATTGCAAAACAGAATCAGCTCAAATATTTGAAGGACGGAATGCGGTTGCGGCATTTTTTTCATGATTTGGATTACTGGTATGCCGTTTTTGACGCCGAAACCAATCGCATTATTCGCACACCGGATGGCGTGGCATTTGACACGTTACGACAATTTGCGCGACTGCATTGCAACGAAGTGTTGGGCATGACGCCAACATTAGGCAACGTGTGGACCAATCCAAATTTTCAATACGAAGATGACGAAGGCAAATGGCATCCGCTGGCCAATTTGAAACATTGACGGCAACTTCATTTAATTATTTAATTATTTCATTGATTGCGACATTACAAATTTATAAAACATTTCATGAAAACAAATATAGTGATTATGTAACACACAACTACATTATTTTCGCATACACACATATCACACATATCACACATATCACACATATCACATGAATCAATTCTTCATCAAACAGCACATCACGTCCTTTTCCATCCTGGTGTTTTTAGCAGCGTTTGCGACGGTACAGGCATTCAAGCCCCGGTTCATGTACAACGAGGACGGCAGTTTGCGCCAGTTCGGCATCGGATTTCAGCGAAAAACGGTGGTCCGCATGGCTTGTGGCAATCATTATTGCAATTCTCTCGTATTTGCTGGTGCTATACGCATCCACTCCGTTGTTATTGGCGTTATAAATTATAAAATAAAAATCATTAATGGACAATGCATTGCAAATATTTTATTTTATATACCCATGTTAAGCTTCAATGCAATCAAAAATGACACATGGTCGTGGTCGTGGTCGTGGTCGCATGAATAAAGCGCGCGATAAACAACGCGGTGGTATGAAATTTGCTTATGCCGTACAGAAATACTTCATTGATAATAGGATAGAATACAATGACCTAAATGTGATGAAACTATTGATTGCAAATACAACAGATATTCAAATTGTTTGGGATGCAAGCACGTATTCATTTATTTTTGAATTAACAATCCCCCCTGTTCTAATAGACCCATATGGATTACCAATAGGTCAATCAGTGGATACACATGCTGCATACACTGCTGTTGCTGCTGGTGCGCCTGAACTTGGAACACGTGTGTCAACTTTTTGTGCAAAAATATCGTTCGTATGTGATGGCACTAATTTAAAAAATAAATATCGTGGACGAAATAAATGCACCGTGACATCTGCCAAGGCAAATAAAGAAGCGGACACTCAATGCATGTTATTTGAAGCGTTCGCTTGCCGCAGAACAACGGCTCCATTTGTACCAGATGTACTTGCTCATGCCATTTTAACCGGAGCCCAATTTCGGGCCATGTTTGGACCATTGTTATCACCGCCTGCTACATCCGCTACATCCATATTTGCAACCGCGTTATCAACTTTTACATCAACCAAAAAACAAGGTGTTCTTGGCACACCTAACGAAATTTATAATTGGATCATGGATTGGTGTGGACATGACACAAGGCTGATGATTGATGTCATTTTTATGGAAATGATAGATTTTGGACGCGCTGCACCTAGTGTGTCCAGAACCACACCGTTTCAAATGATTTATCAGCTGAGATCACATCAACGCGAACATCAACTAGCTGCTCTTCGCATGATGGCGAACATTGCATGCGTTAGAGGAAAGGGAATTATGCCACATGATTTTCATGAAGGCAATGGAATGGCAACAGCCGATGGGTTGCAACTTTATCTAATTGACTGGGGCGGAATTTGGAATCTGTCAATTACCGAAGACCGGGCCAAGGTTTTACGTGATTTTGGTCGTGTTTGTGACCGTGCGCGCACCACCTCTGCCGAAGAAGCCGTAAATGCAATGAAACAAATAACCGCCGGCAGTTCTGACAATCAAAAACGGGTTGCAAGATTTCCAAGCATAGAAGATCTATGTGGATTTTTTCAACTTACTATTCTTCCGACTCGCGATAAAAATGTGAAAGTTTTGAAGGATATGTTTAAAGAAGACTTGGATGCGGTTGTGGACTTCACATGCGTTCCGCCCACTCCACAAAATGTGCATCATGCATTGATGATGGTGGCATTCGTTGACTTCATGTCAAACCGAATGAATTTTGATGATTATCCATATTGTCAATGTGGAAGTGTTTTGAAAGTGGTGTATCCCGAACAGGATAAACCAATTAAAACCAGCACTGACATTACGGTTACTGCATTTGATGATTTTCGCACTTTTTTAAAGACATTTGCAGTCGCGGATTTTCCTTCAAATACCCGATTGCCAGAGGTGGTTGATCTGATAAAAGAAAATGTCAGATTATGTTCTTCCGTATGTTCCGCCATCACAGTGGACAAATTAAGAGCTACATCTTGGATAGACGACGCAACAAAAGCAGAAGCAAGAAGAGCAAAGGAAGAATCAAGAAGAGTTGTTGCAGAAACAAGAAAGGTTGCTGCAGCCGCAAAAGCAGACGTAAAAGCAGAAGCAAGAAGAGCAAAGGAAGAAGAAGCAAGAAGAGCAATGGAAGAAGAAGCAAGAAGAGCAAAGGAAGAAGAAGCAAGAAGAGCAATGGAAGAAGAAGCAAGAAGAGCAAAGGAAGAAGAAGCAAGAAGAGCAAAGGAAGAAGCAAAAGCAAGACTTGCGGAAGAAGCAAAAGCAAGAACCGCAGAAAGACTCATGGAACAGGCAGAAAAAAAACGAGCCGATGCTGAAAATGCATCTAGAACCCGATTAAGAGGCTTGACGATTGCAGCAAAAACTAAATCAACTGCATCTGCATCCGGTGTTGCAAAATCAAACTCAAAACCAGAATCAAAAAGATCACAAGCATTGGATGCTGAGCAACTTCAATCCACGGTTGCACACGCATCGGCAGCACGCACACAGGGAGCACCGGAGGTGGCTGTTCCAACAAACTTGTTGAGGAGGATGTCAAATTATTTGAATCCAAGACAGTGGTCTATCTTTAAAAGGTTTGAAAGAAAGGGCGGCACCCGCAAACACAAACGAAACCACAAACGAAACACAACAAAGCGCGTATGAAATATAAAAACACACCACAATGTAAAAGAAGGATGCCAATTGCGCACGTGATTTTCATTATCATGGGCGTTGTTTTTGGTATATGTGCCATTGCACGATGTTACATCATGTGTTGTCGCACGAAAAGCGAAGGTGTTGCGAAATAAATAAATGCGGACATAACACACATAGATACATATTTTTAATGCATGTATTATATAATACGTAAATAATACACACGTTATTCGGAATTCTCTCGTAATGGTCCGTTCTAAACTGAATCCAGACATCAATTACCGTGAGTACAAACAGTTGGAGCGGGATGACGCGGATTATGATGCCACCATGTACGAAATTGAACTTTTAGGCAAAGAGGTGCGCATCGCAATCGGTCGCGGCAAGACAGACAAGAAGGACATCCTTTACTATCCCATGTACTTGATCAACACGGATGATCGGGTCGTGAAACAGATCGGCGTGTTTGAAATCCGCGCGGATCAAGCCAGCGAAGTGTTGGATGACGACGACGACTTGGACATTGACAAGCTGCCGTACCCTCTAATTTACTCATTCGTCACGGCCGGCATGCTGGAAGCCGACAGCCGCGGCAAGACTGCTCCGGCATCTGTGGTTGCGCTAGACGAAGCCCAACCCGACCCATCTGCAGAGGCTGCAGTGGTGGAAAATGTTGCGGAAGAAGATGCAGTGGTTGCAGAAGATGTGGTGGAAGAAGTGGACGAAGCCGCAAATGCGCTGCGTTCCAAAATGAAGGCGCTGGCCATTCCCGCCCAGACCAAGGATACGGCCGAAGCCGAGCACGCAGAATACAAGAAGCAGCCCGACCAGCCGTGGATCCAGACGCACATGCAGAACAACCATTTCGGCATAACGGACAACGAGGGCGGCGGCGAGTGCTTGTTCGCCGTGATTCGCGACGCGTACCGCACGCGTGGCAAGTACGTGGAGGTGCCCGAACTCCGTCGCAAGTTGGCGGCGGAAGCCACCGAAGACGTGTTTCAAAACTACAAGGAGAAACACACCATGACCGCGGAGTCCATCGCAACCACGTCGGCGGAGATGCGCGGACTTGTGGATGCAAACGCGAAATTAAAGCAGCGACTGGAGCGCACCACGGAGGCCAAAGAGCAGCAAGCAATTATTGCCGAGTCGCGCCGCAACGCCGCGCAGTTCAAGCGCTTGAAATCCGAACTGGCGCTCAGCAAGGAGCTGCTGCAGGATTTTCATTTCATGAAAAACGTGAACACGCTGGAAGATTTCCGCGAGATGCTGAAGTCGTGCGCTTATTGGGCCGACACGTGGGCCATATCCACGCTGGAGCGCGTCCTCCGAATAAAACTCATCATTCTCTCGTCCGAACGGTTCCATGCAGGGGAAATGGGCGGCGTACTGCAGTGCGGCCAGCTGAACGACCACGTGCTGGAGGACCGCGGCTCGTTTGAGCCCGACTTTTACATCATGACGGAGCACACGGGCATGCACTACAAGCTCATCACGTACAGGGGTGAAGCGCTGCTGACTTTCCGAGAGATTCCGTACGACATAAAAATTATGGTAATAGAAAAGTGCATGGAGCGAAATGCGGGGCCGTATTACTTGATCCCGCAATTCCGCACGTTCCGCGAGGAGGAGCTGGGCCTGAAAGGCCTTGAAGAGGAACAAGCGGTCAAGGAGCGCACTCCAGTCGTCCACGCATCCGCTCATGCACCGTTATACGACGACGCCACCGTGTTCCAGTTTTACAGCAAGAGCATGGACAAGCCGCTGCCGGGGACGGGATCGGGCGAAACCATTGAGCGCGCCAACATCCCGAAGTACGCCGAGCTGGCAAAGGAGACGCCGCAGTGGCGCAAGATGTTGTCCAACGTGTGGGAGCCGCCCGGCGACGACCGGGGCAAGGCGCTGTTTACACTGGACGGCCACAAGTGGCGCACTTTAGAGCACTATTTGCAGGGCAGCAAGTTCCGCAAGGAGAACCCCAAACACTATCTGCAATTCTCTCTGGATTCCGATTCGGATTTGTCAAAGAGCGCGGCCTTCAAGGACAAAGACAAGGACAAGGACCCCGTGCAAATAGATGCGGATTATGGCGCACGCGAAGAAAAGGAACTAGAGGATGCGCAATACGCCAAATACAGCCAGAACTCCTATTTGGCGGACATGCTGCTGAACACGCGGAACGCCAAGCTCGTGCAGTTTAGGCGTGGTAAACCGCCCGTCGTGTGCGACGAGCTCATGCGCGTTCGGCACCGGCTGCACCGAGAGAAAGTGAAGAAATGAAATAGGGAAACAACATATAGAGCAATAGAATAAATATAGTGAAATAACAATAGATCACTATATTGGTAATAACAAAATCTCTCGGATGGATTCGCACAATGTCAAGAAATGTTACAAGGTGTTAAGCGTGCTGCATTCGGACATGCAGCGCTCATTTTCTGCATGCAATTCGGAAAAACTAGACCCGCCGACCGTGCAATCGGTTGATTCATTGATGATGCTGCCGCTGCCGGCCGACATGCGGCAACAACTGCTGTCTTCCAAACCGTCCACGGACTACTTCCCCTCAGAAATTCAGGACTACATTTTGAACGAACCAAGCGTGGCCGTGACGTACAGCTTCAGCGCAGGTGGCCGCAAGGTCGTCTTGCATTTCGTGATGTTCAACCAGCAGCCCGCACAATTGAATATGAAGGCATTGCTGGCGCACGCCGAGCGCGTGTGTGCGCTCATGCACCTGGTTTCACTGCACGCAAATCGCGCCACGTGTTCGGCCACGCTGAACATTTACATTTACATGACGCATTTTAAGAAGCTGTTTCCGGACGAGAAGGGCGAGGCGTTTGACCCTGAACACGCCAACACCGGAATGGCATATCACTGCGCCAAGGCCAACGACATCATGGTGTACCGTGAAGAAGAGTGGTTCAAGGTGCTCATTCACGAATCGTTCCACGCGTTCGGGCTCTCGTTCATTGAGAGCGACATGAAGGATGGCGTGGATGCCGCAATGCAGTACATGCTGAAACAAACGTACGCCATTTCGCACACGGTGCGCGTGTATGAAACGTATTGCGAAATCTGGGCGCGCATTTTGAACGTGGTGTTTGCGTGTTTTTCGCCGACCAGTGGTGGCATTCGCAGTCGCACCAGAGATCCAATTTCCACCATTGAATTCGCTGCGTTTGCGGAGTGCGTGATGGAGGGGCTTCAACGCGACGCGCAGCATGCTCTGCAGCAATGTGCCAAAATCATGCACCACATGGGCATTCCGTATGCTGTCATGATGGACCCAACCAAAAAGAACCGAGCAATAGTGGCCGAAAAATACCGCGAAAACACCAACGTGTTTGCGTATTACGTCATGACGTGCGCATTGCAGCATTCGCCCGACGTGTTCTTGGTGTGGTGCTATAAAAATAATCCATCGGCAAAGATGATGCAGTTTCGCACCATTCCGTCCAATTTCAACGGGTTCATGGAAATGCTGCTCCATTGTAAACGCCGTTGCCCTATTCCGGACGTGACCGCGATGTCTCCGGGTTCCAGCATGCGCATGACAGCGCTGTCGCGTCTGGACGGGGATAAGCAATAACGCCATTCCCATTTTGCAGCGAAATTGAATGAAAAATTGATTCAAACGGTTTCGTTAACACATGCACACACACACATACACGCGCCAATTGCAAGCTCACTCAATTATGGGGATTAAACACTTGAATCACTTTGTAAGGCGGGAGTGCCCGGGAGCAATCAAGACCGTCACATTTGCCGATCTGGCGGGCAAAACGGTGGTTGTGGATGCCAGCATCTACATGTATCGGTTCATGGCCGATGAAGCCCTGCTTGAAAACATGTACAGCATGATCACGCTCTTCCAACTGCGCGGCATTGTGCCCGTGTTCATATTTGACGGCAAGCCACCCGTTGAAAAACGCAGCATTTTAAATAAACGAACCCGCATGAAACGGATCGCGGAAACGCAGTACAATCGTATAAAAAACGCGATGAATTTAATAAGAACGCCGGACCATGAACATGCGTTGAAGACGTTGAAACGCCGATTTATTCGCTTGCAGGATGCCGATTTTGAACGGGTCAAGGCGTTGATGCAGGCACTGGGGGTCAGCTACGTCGTGGCCCCCGGCGAGGCAGATGCCCTGTGCGCACAAATGGTTTTAAAGCACAAGGCGCATGCGTGCGTGTCGGACGACACCGACATGTTTGTGCACGGATGTCCGCGCGTGCTGCGACACATCAACTTGTTTGATGAAACCATGACCATGTACAACATGTCCCAAATTCTGGCTTTGCTGGGAATTAATATGACCGAATTTCGCCAAATTTGTGTGATTTCCGGAACCGATTACAATTCGGGATCAATGCACGGGCTTAATCTGAAGATTGCGCTTAATTTATTCAGACAATACAAAAAATGCAGACAAGATGCGGAGGAAAGTGGCGACGTATTTGCACCTGACTTTTACACGTGGTTGCATCACAATGGTGACCAAGTGACCGAAAATCGCATTCATTTCAACTACGATGACATAGTGGAAACGTGCAACATGTTTGACTCGACGGCCATGCCATTGGCGTTGGTCTACCACAAATTCAATACGCGCGACGATGAATTGTTGCACAACATAATGGCTCATGAAAATTTCATATTTATGAAATGAACCTGATTTGGATTATGCATTATGCATTATGCATTATTTTTTCTGAATTATTAACAAAAAAATTGAATTACTTTTTGACAATGAACACGAATCAGACAATCAGACAATCAGACAATCAGACAAATGCCCAACACCGCTGCCAACACGTTCATCATCCATGTGAATGGATGCACCGAACTCAAGCGCTACATTCAAGACACCCGCGCGCTCGTGCATGAAGTTCGCGCCGAGCTTGACGCCGATTTGAAGCAACCCAAGGCAGTCGTTCCATCCACTCCAGAACACGAAATGACCGCGTTGAAGCACGCGTGTTTCATTCGCGACAAGGTTCGCTGCCAAACCAGCGCATTCGCCGTCGCAGAATCGGCAATTCACGAGGCCCTCGCTCAGCTGGAAATCATCCGCAAAATGCTCGTCACCAACAAACAGGCAAAACGGACCATGGTGAGAGCCATCCAAAAAACAATTGCAAACATGCGCGCACACATCTCTTCACTGGAAGGCACCATTGAACCCACCACCGTAAAGCCCATTCAACAACTGCAGCAACTGAAGGAGGGCACAAAGCAGCACCACCGAACGGTGTCACACGGCTTACTGCAACATGCAACACGCATTCTCATTGCGATGCGATTAAAACACATTCTCGCCTACAAACTCGCTGCGCAAGACGCCGTTGGCGAAATCATCCACCACGCCGAAACATGTCGCACAAGTCAATAATTTGTCAAGACGATCAGGTGCGCATTTTTTTTTATGAATTTACCACCCTATGAACCTTTTTATTAAGACAATGAATGAATAATTAATATATTCACATATTGCACATGCATTCCAACCATACAACCAAACAAGGCAATAAATGATAATATTACCCAGAACAATTCGTGTTAGAGGCTCCCGCACTAACAAAACCCGCCGACATAAATGGTCACTCAAATACAAACGCAGCATTGACTGCAATCATCCCAAAGGGTTCTCACAAAAACAATATTGCAAATATGGTCGCGATAAATTTACAAGATAGATGATAATTGGCATTTGAATTCATGAATGCAATACAATAAAAACAATGCGTTTTCATTGTATTTGGATTTTGGATTTTTTTATTTCTGTTTTGGATTTTTTTATTTCTGTTTTGGATTTTTTTATTTCTGTTTTGGATTTTTTTATTTCTGTTTTGGATTTTTTATTTCTGTTTTGGATTTTTTTATTTCTGTTTTGGATTTTTTATTTCTGTTTTGGATTTTTATACAACATTAACAGATACAGCGGTCTTTGCAGTGGCAAAATGGGGGGACATGTAGCGCTGCAGGTTGAAGTAGGTGAGCTCCTCACCCTTCTTCAACTTGAGGAGGGACTTGAGCTTGGCATCGGGGTTGATGCGGCGACCGTTCTCCTTGTCCTGCAAGTTGTTGTTGCGAATATAGGCGTTGATCTCGCGGGTCACTTCGGTTCTAGCCATCTCGGAACCATCGGTCTTTCCCAGAAACTCGGACAGCTCCTTGGAAATGAGGGTGGGCTTCACAAAGCCGGAAGGGGCGCGGTTTCCGACCTTGCGACGCTTCTTGGCACTGGCCTTCTGCGCGGTGCGAATCTCCTTGACGGCATGGCGCTCAAGGACGCGAAGCTCGGATCGGAGAGTGCCAGCAAAAGCAACCACCTGCTGCAACTTGGCAGAAATGGAAGCAAATTGGGATGCAATGACAGAATCGGTGGAAGGAACCGCAGCAACGTCGGCGGAAGCGTCGGTGGGAACAACCGCTGGAACAGGGGCAGCGGTCTTGGACTCCTTGGACTCCTTGGACTCCTTGGGAGCCTTGGGGGCCTTGGGAGCCTTTGTAGCAGGAGCTGCGGAAGGAGCAGGAGTGGGAGTAGCGGTTGTGGTGGAAGCAGTCGCCGAAGCGGTGGTTGTCTTTGTCTTGGCCATGGTGTTTGTTTATACCCTCTATAGAGATGTCTTTTTAAGCTTTTTTACGAATAATGTCTTTATAAGAGCATTTCAATGCGCCAAAATGCGTTGAAATGTGCTAAATGTTTTGCCGAATGTTGCCGAACCGGGTGTGTTTTAATTCGGGCCCACGTACATGACCGATTCATACAGCCATGGCATGGCATTTCGGGCGGGTTGGCTCACCAAAGTGAGAGCCGACAATACATAGTATGCTCCTAATCCCCGACTGTCTCGGTTTGTGCCCGATGCAATAAATGTATGCATGATTTGAATTCCCATGTGCTTAATGTGATTGGGGTGCATGTGTCGCAAATCAATGTACCGAAAAGGGTCGCCATTCGGCGGACAAATCTCTTGTTTTGTTTCCGGCATGATTTGCGCCCGATAATTCCAAATGTCGGCCAGCTCGCGCATGAAGCGCATGATTTGTGCAGGGGCGAGCTCGCTAAACCATGACGAATCGGCGTAGTGTCCGTGCGTGTTTATTTCTTGAAATACCATGAAGAGCCGCTGTTCGTCATGCTGCTCGGCAGACACCACGGGTTCGGGTTCGGCTTCAATTGTGCAATTTACGCCCAGTATGCGGGTTAAACAAATTTTTCGGCTCATTTGCAACTCAAGCGTGAACGGAAGCGGCATTCGGTTGTATGGATTGTTCATGGGCGCGTCGTGCGTCATGTGTCCGCTCTTCAATTCGGATGTGTAATACGTGTAGAGAGACATGATGTCAAATCCGTACACCATGCCGGAATCATCCTTCGTGCTTATAAATTGATTGCGCGGAATGCTGTGCACCGGTTCCATGCTGTAAAAATCAGTGTCGTTCACGCACAACGACCGATCGTTGTATGCCGGTCCGCTCGCGCGCGCGTGCATTTTAATGAAATTGCGACGAATCATGCGTTGAATGCGGATTATGTAATACGACTCAAATAAATGCGTGTGCATCCGCTGCTTTAGCTCCTGTTTAGTTCCGCCGCATTTAATGCCGTGATGTTTGCACATGTCCTTTAGTTCGGACACTTTGTAATCGTGAGTCATAAACTCAGCGTGATCCGCAAATTCAGGAATGCGCAAGTGGGACGCTGACGGTTTTTTCTTCAACACCCGGGTTTTAATGACAGCAACATTCTTTCTTGATTTTGGCAGATCGACGGCGACGTCCGCATTGTCATGGTGAATGTGTTGTGGATGAGACATGAAAACACGTGTCGTTTTTATTATACTACTTATATTTTTTTATATCTTTTGACAACTGATTGAAGTTTAGCAATCACAAGTGCAATAAATAAAACTCATGTTCAAACAATTTAGACTTTTTTATCATCCTAATGCATAACCAATCCGTCTAAAATGAAGCTTGTTCCATGTTTGTTATTATTGTGCACTCTCTCCATGACGAGCGGCATTCCAATGGAGTTCCATCCCAGTGTCGTGACATTTGACCATGCCAAACCACATGAATTGTCTGAATTGCACAAATTGCATGAACCGAATTCATCCAACTCATCAAGTTTGTCAAGCTCATCAAGTTCCACTCATAGTGACAACAATCATCATGAAGGACGCAAATTGTTATTGTCCATTCGTTTCAAACCTGCTCCTAAGCCTGCGCCTGCTCCCAAGCCTGCGCCTGCACCTAAGCCTGCGCCTGCTCCCAAGCCTGCGCCTGCTCCCAAGCCTGCTGCGCCTGCACCTAAGCCTGCGCCTGCTCCTAAAATCACCATCAAGGTTTCTGCACCTAAGCCTGCACCTGCTCCCAAGCCTGCGCCTGCTCCCAAGCCTGCATCTGCTCCCAAGACTGCGCCTGCTCCTAAAATCACCATCAAGGTTTCTGCACCTAAGCCTGCTGCGCCTGCTCCTAAAATCAGCATCAAGGTTTCTGCACCTAAACCTGCACCTGCTCCCAAGCCTGCTCCTAAAATCAGCATCAAGGTTTCTGCACCTAAACCTGCAGCGGCGGCGTTGAATGATTGGATCAAAACTCCGGCCGGAACGTCGGCTTCTGCATTTTGCAATTCACTCGGTATTCAAAAAAATGCTGACGTGTACAGCGGCTGCTTGGAAGACATGCGTGTTACCAAAAGCGAGGCGATTGCAAAAGAAAGCGCTGTCACTGCAATGGAATTTGCATCCAAAGACAAGGCGGCCTCTCCCAGCAAACGGTTCTGCGTGGCATCAGGCGATCCCCACTGCACAAATTATGATGGCGATTTCTTTCACATTCAAGAGCCCGGGATTTATACCATTGCCACGTCGCGTGACGGAATTTTTGAAGTGCAAGAAAAGATGCGCAAGAACGGCGCTGACAAGGTAGGGGTGCCATCCTGTATGACGGGGGCTTTGGTGCGTTACAAACAAATTTCAATTGAAGTGAATGTGGAAAATTTCAAGAAGATTCGCATCAATGGCGTAGAGATGGATTTGAAGAAGGATGAAACCGTTAAATTCGGAGGTGTCACTATTCGCCACGGAAAGCAAAACGTGGAATGGCACGGTGAGAAGGATGTCACGGATGGGTTAAAGATGTCCACTCCGGAAGGATTTGGTGCACTCATCATTGGCGGATACTGCGGCGTCTTGGAAACCAGCGTTCCCATGAATTATTATGGCCGGATGGGTGGCATTTGCGGCAATGCCGACGGTGCTAAAAATGCAGCCGACTATTTTTCACCCAGTGGTGAAATCATGAATGTGAATCGCGGCGCAAAGCAGTGGGAAATGACTGGTTACGACGGTCCCACCTCACTCATTTCCAAATGGCAACTTGCATGGAAGCCGATCGGCTCACGCTGCTATTTTGCGGCAGGATGTGAAGCCGGGCCAAATGTTCCTATCGCTGCAGCACCCAAGGTTGCAGCCAAGGTTCTTGCGCCTGTTGCGCCTGTTGCAGCCAAGGTTATTGCTTCTGCGCCTGTTGCGCCTGTTGTAGCCAAGGTTGAAGCCAAGGTTGTTGCGCCTGTTGCAGCCAAGGTTATTGCTTCTGCGCCTGTTGCGCCTGTTGCAGCCAAGGTTGCAGCCAAAGTTATTGCGCCTGTTGCAGCCAAGGTTGCAGCCAAGGTTCTTGCGCCTGTTGCAGCCAAGGTTCTTGCGCCTGTTGCAGCCAAGGTTGCAGCCAAGGTTATTGCTCCCGTAGCAGAGAAGGTTGTTGCGCCTGTTGCAGCCAAGGTTGTTGCTCCTGTTGCGCCTGTAGCAGCCAAGGTTATTGCTTCTGCGCCTGTTGTAGCCAAGGTTCTTGCGCCTGTTGCAGCCAAGGTTGTTGCGCCTGTAGCAGCCAAGGTTATTTCCAACATAAAAAACAGAGGCGTTAAAATTTATGGCAATTATTGTGGTCCCAACTATTGTGGAGGTCAACGATTCAATGGTGCCGAAGGGCCAAACTGTCGTTGGGGTGTAGCGCCCAAGGACTCTCTTGATTCATGCTGCAGAGCGCACGACCAGTGCTGTGGTTTGAACCGCAGTGTAAACTGCAACAGAGAGATTCTATCCTGCATTAACAAAGTGAAGTGCAAAGGCCTGAAGTGCAATGCTGCACAACTTGCCATGAAAACCACCTTCACTGCAATGCAAAACAGAGTGTGCGGAGACGTGTTGTCTAATGCAGCAGGTTCTAATGTGCGTGTTGCCGCCGCGCATGTGCCTGTTGCCGCCGCCATTGCAAACGCAAAAGCCGACGTCATCAGCAAGGTCAACAACATGCACACGCGCATTGTGTCCATCATTCAGGAAACCCAAACCATGCAGAAGAGAGAAATTGATCAAAATAAAAGGGACGTGAATTTCTCTCAATCCGACTTGGACAATTTCATCATGAAGGAGGATGACGAGCAGAAACAATTGAGCCGGTTGCAGGCCAGCATCATTCAAACAAATAAAAGCATTGCTGCTCATTACGCGCAGATGTCGGCGGATTCCTTGTATTTGCAGAAGCTGGATTTGATCAAACCGCAGTTCTTGAAAACGCTGGACGACACCAATGCCGACTTTGCCGTGCTTTCGGCGCACGTGTCCAAGCTTGTCAGCGACGAGCACAAGAAGGCCATGCAAGAAATTCTTGCTCGGGCCCAAAATCAAACCGTGTACGACACGCGCGATTTGGCGCAAGCCTTTTTAGCACACTACGAAAAGTACAAGCACGTGCTGCGCGCCGATTCTGCTGCATATGCCCAGGATCTCCTCAACTTGAAGGACTTGAATCAGCGCTATGCGTCAGGCAAAACCGTGTTCAGTGGTCTGAAGGCCGAAGTGGCTCGCATGCGTGCGCTCTTGGAATCACTGAAAAAGACGCTTCAAACCAGTGAATCAGAGGCTGCATTGTTTGTGGAAATTGAGAAAATTATTTCTGACATTCTCTCGTCCAAGAAGACCAAATTTGCAACAGACGGTGCTGAAAATGAGTGCGCCGTATCTGTTCTCAAATCCCACGTTGCAAACGGGCTGATTTAGGCGCTGCACTTATTTTATGATTATTTTATGATTATTATATCCATCCGAGTGTATATAATAAGCATGAACCCACAACCAAGTAACACTGGTTGTTGCTGCAACCAAATCATGAATCGCATGGACGACATTGAGAGAAAATTGGATACAATAATGCAGAAATTGGACGGCAATGTCATTGCAACGTGCGACAAAATGAACACACACATTGATTTTGTGAATGGCGTGTACGACACGGTAAAAATCCCGTTGAACTACATTACCAATACGCTTCACAAAATGGCAAATCCATTCAGTAAATCCATTGAATTACCGGATTCATCGGAATCCAATGTTCTCTAAGTATTTTCGCCGAATTAAAAAAAAAATTGATTTAGAGGTTTGGGCATAGGATGGGTAAGCAAGTTTACAACAACAACACCAACAACAACAACACCCCCTCCGACTACCAACAATACAATGTCCGCAAGTCACGCAAGTCAATCCGCTCAATCAATCATCTCCGGCGTCAATCTGAACCCTGAGACTGACATCAAATACGCAAAAGTCAAGGTCAACAATTCTGGCGGCAAGAGTGTCGGCATTCTCAATGCTGCGACCAGTTCCGTGCTCAACATCCAGACCCCTCTCATGCTCACTTGGGGCGTGAACGAGAATTTGGACAAGAAGACCGGTGAGGTGCAGTCCTACAGCATGGCGCTCCAGTTCCCCAGCGACGAGTACAAAACCCCCGGCGTCAGCAAATTCTTTGCGGCCCTGCAGCAGTTTGAAGCCAAGATCAAGCGCGATGCAATCACCAATGCAAAGGAGTGGTTTGGCAAGGCCATGTCTGCCGAAGTCATCGGCGCCATCTTCAATCCCGTGCTTTCCTACTCCAAGAATCCTCAAACTGGCGAACCCGACCACAGCAAAAACCCCACCCTCCGAATCAAGCTGCCATTCTATGACGGCGAGTGGAAGGGAATTGAAATCTACGACACTGACAACAACACATTATTCCCCAATCCCGACGGCAAGAGTCCCAAAGACATCATTGTCAAAGGGTCCGATGCGGCGCTCATCATCACGTGCGGTGGTCTCTGGTTCGCCGGCGGCAGTTTCGGTGTGACTTGGCGTCTGGTGCAGGCCGTCCTGAAGCCCAAGCCATCTCTTCGCGGCAAGTGCCACATTGTGTTGGACGATGACGAGCAAAGACGCATTTCCAAGCCCGCGGCTGCAGTAGCCCATCATGATGACGACCACGTGCATTCTGCTGCTGCACAAGAAGTGGATGTGGAGGACTCCGATGAGGAGGAAGATGACAATGCTCCGATGCAAAGAAGTGCGTCTTCGGTTCCAGTTGCCGCTGCCGCTGCCGCTGCTTCTGCTTCTGCCGCTGCTTCTGCTTCTGCTGTCACTGCACCCAAGAAGATCGTCGCAAAGAAGAGGGCTTAAAAAAAGGCACCAACCTCGGGTAAGTTCACATCACATAAACACGCATAACCCCGCTAAAAAAATCATATAGATATAAAAACAATAAATGCACCTTATTGTTTTTTTTTGCATCATGCACCACGAATTCAAACGAGATGAACATGCACGCAGATGGGTGCTTTGTTGTTCACATCGTAAATATTATTTGAACAAATGAGAGAAATGCCATGTTTATTGTTTCGCAACACGATGGTTTGCCGAGACATTACGTGCAATTCTCTCACTTGCAGTTCCACAAATTCAGAATCGTACAATGGAATCCGCAACACGCCGTCTCTGCTCAAAAGTTCCTTTATGTCAGCCCGCACATCAATGTGCAGCTCGTTGTTTGAATCAATTGACATGTGATCGGGCAGTTCCGGCATGCACCGAACAATCAGCTGCCGAGATGCATCATTTCCACTGTCATCCTCAATCCGATAATGCAACTCGCTATGCCAAAGCGGCACGTAAAATGTGTGTCCGTCAACCTTCAACACCGAAATGTTATTCTGCACAACGTCTTTGAGAGATGGTTTTAAAATGATGATGTTATTATTCTGCATTTTCTGTCGGACGATGCGAGTTATTTCGTCAAACACGCGGGCGTCTGGTTTGGCCGTTGCATTGTAATGCTCCAATATTTCGTACAGCCGAAACAGCGTGGATGGATCCAGCGAATCCAGTATCGCGTTTGCCGAAACCGACGCGCAATCGTGCACAACGCGGTGCAACAACTCCAACAGGATCGTGTTTCCCCCATTGGATTCATCCATTTGAGAATTGCGCTTGCGTGCAAAGAGAGATTTTATGAAATTCATGCATATGTTAGAATACGTCTCAGTGTTTGCATCCGTTGATTCATCCGCTGATTTATCCGCTGATTTATCCGCGTCATTAGTTGCATTCGGCGACAGCATGCAATATGCCGCATTCAGCTTCTGAAACGCCTCAGTTGCATCCGGCGAATTCCCGTGTTTGTCCGGATGCAGCCGCAATGCAAGTGCACGATACCGCTTATTCAATTCCGCTAACGAACAGTCACGCGTCACGCCCAGGATTGCGCGCGCATCTTTGGGTTCCATGATTTTGCACAGAATGGGCGCGATGTGTCTATGCTGTTTTCACTAGATTGATTCATTTCCAGCGTGCGGATGAATGAGTGTCACCAACATGAATACAAAGTTTTCTAAATGATAAATGGGGCGGTAATTGTTGTTGTAATACTGCAAAAATTTATAGGTATTGATTAATGCAGTGGACATGTCGTCATCATGCAACCATCCTTTGCGTTTCAATTCGGTGAGCAAGGACCATGCAAATTCGGCGATGTCAAAATCATAAATCATAATGTCGTACAGTAATTCTCTCAATTGTGAAAACCGAAGCTGTTCCACGTTGACAATGTATTCGCACAAGTGGTTGAATAATTCTTGGTGCGGATTGGTTGCGGTGGCAGCCAGTTCGGCTTCGGAAGTTTGCAAGGTTTTTATGTTGGTTATGTTCTCTGGCACAAGTTTGACCGACGGATCAATTGATAATATTTTTTTGTACATGGCACCCGTGGGCCGCGGCACCGGCACAATTTCGCAGCTGTTCAGAATGTTGATGGGGATGAATCCAATGTGTTCAGTGATCATGACGTATTTTAAATGAATGTGATTGTGATGCGGCATGTGCATGTAGCTGTAAAATGTTTCCAGTAGTTCGCTGTGAATGTTGTGAAAGTTTTTGCACAACACGATTCCCACGGGGTCGGGCCGTGCGCTCACCACATCCACAATTTGATTGTGTATTTCATTCCAAATCAGCTTGGACGTGCATCCCAGCAACGACATGTCGATCTCAAAATGAACGTCGCTTATCTTTATGAAGTAAGACTCCTTGTTGAATGTCACCGTCAACCGTTTTTCATATTTGAGACGAGTTGGACTGTATCGGCTTATGAAAGCCAGTGTTTGGCTGTATTTTCCGGTTCCTCGTGGACCGTAAAATATCACATTCCTCAACTGATTTATACTGGATGGGAACACCGTGGAAAACAGCGCTTTCAATTTAGGATGCAACGGTGCGGTTGTGGCGGCTTCCACATGGGGTTCAAAATGATTGTCGTTGAATTTCATGCGCGTGTGCTCTAATTGCAAATTCTGTATTAATTATAAACCACTGTGATTTATTTAAACACATTTGCATGACACTATATTAAGAATTCATACACATACACACATACACACAATGAGTTTCATGATTTACCCTGACAATTTTAATGCGCGTCACTTGCATTTTGGCACCATGGTTCAAAACACGGATGCCGTTTATAGCAAGTTCTCTCGCATTGTTTATTCCACAAAGAACGTGTCGTTGAACGGTGTTGCAATCCGAATGGAATTGGAGGGAACACAACAGGACCCGCATTACAACAAGGTGTTTGTGCGGTTTGACCCTGGACACTCCGCCAATAAACAAATTGTTTCACAATTGTGTGACATTGAATCCGACATTTTAAACAACTACGACGATTCAGTCGTGAGAAGCCCGCGACGATGCGTGAATTTGCTGAGAAACCAATTGACCAGCGGGTGCATTAAGGTGTACGTGAATGACCGCGCAAATGGTGTGAATGCGAATGCGAATGGGATTGGGATTGGGATTGGGATTGGATCCGCATGTCAATTCATGCTTAAAATATGCGGCATTTGGGAAACCAATGATGAGTACGGCATGACGTACAAATTTATCAATTGTTGAAATTGAAATGTTGCAAGTGGAGTGGAATGTCCATGTCCAATATTTTGTCCAATTATAAAATAACATGCATGATATATAAGTGAATCATTGCCGCGATGAAATTCAACATATTTGGATACATTTTGATTGTGCTCATTGCCGTCATTTGCGTCCGAGTGTATCAAAGCTCGGACTCATTCCAACTCAAGTGCGTGGTGTCCGACGTGGACGGCAACAAGTACTGCGTGCGCGAACGCACCAAACTGGTCATGGCTGCCGACTTGCTGGCGCAGTGCACCGTGAACATGAAGAAACTGGTGGAGCACATGGGAAAGACGTATCCCAACCAAGACAACGTGCGACGCTTGGTGACAAAATTTGACCCGCAGCAAGTGGGCGAAACGCTGCCCACCAGCGAATTCACCGCTTACAGCGAGAACAAGGGCGAAAAGCTGGCGTTCTGTCTGAACACCACAAAAGAGGGGGGCAAGCTCATTGACCCCAACACGCTCATGTTCATTGCGCTGCACGAAATGGCGCACATCATGACAGAGAGCATCGGGCACAAGGATGAGTTCTGGAAAAACTTCAAGTTCCTACTGCAAAACGCCGTGGAAATTAAAATATATACGCCAGTGGATTACAAAGCGAAGCCAAAACAGTACTGCGGCATTGAAATCAACGACAACCCTTATTTTGACGCGTGAAGAGCGTGAGTGTCCCAATCAAAAAAACACGTCCACACAACTCTCACTGTTTGTGTGATTTGTTCCAGCGATTGAAACTTGTTTAGCAGCAGCAGCAGCAGCAAATCCCATTGCGCTACATTAAAATGCCCAATTAATTCATTATAAAAAATAAAATACATTCATTTTTTATACACATCCAATCCAATCAATAACAATCAATAATGAGTTGTTTGTTCAACAGTCTGTCTCATTTCATTCCGCAAACCGATCCACAAGCCATTCGCCAGCGCATTTGCGACTATCTGCAAGCCGATTTGCCCATTATTGGTGGCATGGCCACGCACGATGTGCTGCAGCTGGATTCAAACTCGTCGTCGGATCAATACATTAGCGCCATGCGCGCATCAAGCACGTGGGGCGGTGCCATTGAGATTCAGGCCGCATGCAACATTTGGAACGCGCGGATTGTGGTGCACGACATCCGATCGGGTCACAGGCACGGCCACAGCCATCCCAAGCAACTGATTGAATTCTTGCCGGTTTCAACCGATGCAGCCGATAAAACATTTGAATTGGAGTGGAGCGGCGGACACTACGAGCCGGTTCGCCGCTGATATTTGAAATTCAAGAATTAAAATTGGCGTCAGTGGTCAGTTGAATGAATACATGATCATGCGATTTATTTTATCCACGAATCCAAGGTTGCATGCAACCGTGCGCGCCTGCAGGCGCACAAACATTTCCAAGTTTTTAGAGTAGCTAAATGTTTTGGATGCGTCGTGCATGCGCTGCATTTGGGTGTAGTATCGCGCCATTTCGTGTGCCTCCTCGGAATACAACCCGTTTTTCACCAAAAGCCGCTTGGTGATGTAGAAACAATGGTGCTTGAAGTCCCATTGAAACCAGTGTTCGTCTTTCATGCGGCGCTTCCCCGCATCCAGAAATGCACCCAACGTAATTTTTGCATCCTTGCCATTGAGAGAAATGTCCTTCATGACCGAATTTTTAATGTGCGGCTCCTTCATTTTGACCAGTGTAATTGTGGATGTTTTGTCCAGCATCAAATGCGCGCCGTCCTCCATTTCAAATATGAGACCACAATGAAACGGCAGCCTCTCTGCATTTTGCCGCAAATAATCCGACATGGGCTCGGTGCAATGGTCCGATTTCGCATGCTCCATCATCATTTCATGAATCAAATTGTCCATCCGACACAGCGTTATTTTATTGTACAAGTTTAGAAGTTTTTTGGGAACCCGTCTGTAGTACATGCGAACCGATTTAATGAGTTTGTTCTTATATTGGCGCATGTTTTCACACGTGTCGTTCAAATACTCGCAAGAGGGCTGCATTGCGAAATACTTGAACACGCCGTTTGCATAGGAAGACACAATGCGCTTAATCAAGTGCACCATCTTGTCCGACAGCACGGTTCCCAAAAGGTTGCACACGGTTAGCGCGCAGGCCATGATAATGAGATACAAAACGAGCAGCGTCATGGTGTATGCGAATGACGCCAGTCCAACTGCATGTTGAAATATGTTGGTCATTGCGAGTGGCGGGCGTTGTGGATATGTTAATTGCACACAATAATTTGCATGAAACGAACCCATTCATAAGTCAATGAATGCAATGCAGTGGAAAAAACGTGTCACATTTATATGCACCGTCCATCGTGGTAACACACATTTCATCAATGCGGATTTCATTGTTTTTGTGCATGGTCAAAAACTGTTCGTAAATGCTGGCGCCCCCAATGATCCACACCTCGTCGTAGTTTGCGGATTCCAAATGCGCCAACAATTCCGGCACGGTTTTAAACCAGTGTTCATCCGGGTGCACATGTTTAACGGGTGCGGGTGGTTGAGACGAGAGAATTAAGTTGGCTCTATTGCGCAACGGGCGCGCGGGAATGCTTTCCCATGTGGTTTTGCCCATGATGACCGCGTTGTTGCCACCGCCGGTTGTTCGTTTAGCAAAATGGGCCATGTCGGCTTTGCAATGCGGCCACGGCAGTCGGCCCTTGTAGCCCATCCCGCCATCCGAGCACACGGCCGCGATAAGTTTGAATGCAATCATTTTAATCACATGTGCCATTTGTTTAATTATAATTTCTAAACATGTGTATATATAATATTTTACTGACATGGATGGTGCTGCAGCAATGCCAGATGCGTATTGGAGGCAAAGATTTGCTTCAACTTACCGCCCTGTGCCTGTGCAGGCAAGCGACGTGTGTGATAAGATAAGCAAAGATTTCAACGAATCCATTGTAGATCATGTGCTTGTGATTATTTCACATGGTTCAATTGTTGACGATGGAACCGGAAAAGACCTGATACAACCCATGTTTAAGACCTCCAATCCTGTGATATTTCCAGTGCGATATGGTTCAAGTCTTTTGCTTAATGATGATCATATGCAGCATATTATTCAACACCTTCCGCTTGCCAGCGGCATTCCCATGACGGGACAAACCTTGATTAATGGATTGAAGCGGAGCCTTGATCCAAGCAATGCATGTATTAGACAATATGATAAAGGAAGCAATGTGCCCAATTTAAAAATTTTTACACCTGGAGAAGATTCAAATGATGATGATATATTATTGTATGATAGGGTTCATGGAAAATTCGAATCAATTATTGATTATTTCACGAAGTTAAAAGACATTAAATCAGTACGTAAAAAGATAATAGACATGACCATTAGAGGAGAAACAAAACGTGTAAATGTGAATCCAACTTATAAAACAAGACGTGCACATAAACAAATTATGAACCAACCGAAAGAACATCAAGTGTCGCTAGCTGATTTTTGCGATGATGCAGATGGTTTTTTTAAAAAACGCGGGTTTGGAAAAATACCAGTGGTGGTTCTTGCATGTCGTTCGGGAATTGTCTTGCACCCCAGTAGTGGCAGTGGTGTGAGTGGTAGCGGCATTCTTGGTATCCCAGTTGATAGTCCATTGTCTGAACATTATTACATTCCTCATGTTGCTAGCACAGATGGTGATTATTCTCCGGCATTTGCACATGATGATGATGATTTTTTGGGATTGCATGATAAGCGTGCTCGTGAATCCACTGCACTTGCACCCGTTGATGGTCCTGATTTTCAGGGATCTGCCGCACTGGTGCATGATGAGTTTCATGAATGGCCACAAGATTGGTCAACCCATTTTTCACCAGATGATAAATTTGATAATTTTGAATTTGATGGCGGAAAAAGCAAAAATGGGAAAAAATACAAGAAAACCCGTCGCAATCGGCGCAATCGTCGCAATGCAGCAACCAAGAAACGTCGCAACTGAAAGATAAATGAAAATGATGCACAAATATTTAAAAGAAAAGGTTTATTTGTGCATTGAAACTCATATAGTGCCAAATTGTTAACAACGTCATTATATAATATCAATAATTATATAGCTGTGATATAATTCTGCACATATGGAACCGCTCTGCATTGCAACCATTGAAGGAACGGGCGCGACACTCGTGTTTGGACCCGCCGAAGAAGGTGGATCCGTTGGGGTCAATGGGGTCAAGTACTCCAGCCAGCGCATATATCCAGACGACACCATAGAAACCATTAAGCGCAAGCTGCTTGTGGAATTGCCGTCGGTGAGCTACGACGAGCTGTACCTGTATGCCAGCGTGCAGCCGTTTTTGACGGTGGAGCGCACCGTCCACCTCTTGACGTGCGGGCACCGATTCCCCATCTCGCGTGACCGGCTGGCAATCCTGTGTCAAAATTTGAAGAGTCCGCACGTTGCCGAAAAGCTGTGCGCAACGCTGTCAGCGTCAGACGCAGACAATTACACGGCCGACGAGCTGTCCGAGTTTTTGCTGGCCATTCAGCACAGCGAGGAAGACCTGCGCATGGACGTGCCGCTGGGGGAGTCGCTGCAGTATGACTACCCCCTGCCCGCCAACCCGTTCCAAACAACGCTGGACCCCTTTTTGAACAAAGCGCACCCGGATTTAGTGAAAACCAAGAACAAAACCGTGCTGCTGGAGTACGGAATTGTGCAAGAACCCGTCATGCAAATCCACGTGTGCTGCGCAGGGGATGTGTTGACCGGTGCAGACGACGACGCGGTCAAGATCAAGCTGTATTACCCGTACTTGCATGAAAAAGGCATTGCGTCACGCGAGCAGCTGGCCGAGCGCCGGCAAGAACTGCTGGATGAAACGCGCCAGCACGTTGACGCGGCATTTGTTAAGCACAATGAAGCGGTGGAACTGTTGCATCGGGTGCACAATGAACGGCAAAACCCAGCCGAACTGCGGTACGCCGAGCGCGGAATCAAATCGGTGCAATTCATTATGAAGCCGGTGACCCGATTCGTCATGCCGCTGGACAGCCTGTTCAAAGTGCTGCACAGCGCACACCAAACGCTGCTCATTAAATACAACCCGCAGGGGCAGCGAGAGAAGGTGTATCGCATGTATGCGCCCGGTGTTGCCAAAAACGGGCGCCGCATTCCGGCACTGACCAAGGCCAAGATTGTGCGTTTGGACGGCGAAATCGGCAAGCGCCGGCGGGTGGCGGCTTACATGGAACACCGGCTGGACAATGGCTTCGCATGTGAAGTGGTGTGCGAATTTGACGCGGAAGCCAACGTGCACGTCAAGGCGCATTTTCGCCGGACGGTGCAGTACGGGGACGCTGAAAATGACTACGACAATGCGATCAACCGCGTGTTGCGCGCGTGCTTGAACCCCCTTTTGGACGAAGCGCGCCGGTTTTTGCAGAGCACCAGCGGCAACAGCATTGACCAGTTCTGCAGCATTGCCGTGCCGACGGTGGAAATAGTGGACATTGTGTGGGCCGCGCATTTGATGGACACGCCGATGCTGCGGTTACAAAACATCATGGGGTGCGTGTCGGCCGTGTTTGCGGTGATTGACGAAACCGACGGCGAACTCAGCATGCGGTACAAGCGCGTGTCCAATTACGACGAGCGCTTCGGGGCCGAAGCGTACATTGCGGAACGCATGCGCAAGGAGGCCACGGTTAGCAGCATTGTTGCGGGGCTCGTCAAAAATCGCTTGGTCAAGACCGAAGAAGCGGCCATGCAGCGCATTGCGGATTATCGGCTGGCGGAGCAAGTCATGGAGGGCGCGCACCGACGCATCCGGACGCGAATCAAGCAACCCGGATTTTTGACCATTGTGCGCCGTGAAAATACGGAGCTGCATGTTGAAATCAGCGACATAACCAGCGCCCGATACATTCGCCTGCTGGAAATTTACGTGGATGCCCTTTTGCGGATTTCCATGCATGATAAAGGCAAACGAACCACCCGCGTGCCGATGCCCATGCTGGAAAATCTGTGCTCCAAGAGTTCCGGGCGCAAGGTGACCGAAGTGAAAGAGCTGCATGAACCAACCGAATCAAACGAAGAGGGCGTTCCTGCATTTGTGGCCGACCTCTCGTTTGAAGACCGCATCGCACTTGAGCGGGCTCTGGAACGGGAAGCCGAAGGACTGGATGCATTGGAAAACGTGTCCGAAGCCGACGTGCTCGGCATGATGGACATGATGATGGAATCCGAGGGCGAAAGCGAAGACAGCGACAGCGAAGGAAGCGACCAACTGGGAGGTGCACCCAAAAAAACGGCGGCTGCGGCTGCGGCGGCGGCGGCTGTCATGTCCGAGTCCGAGGACGAATCCGACTCCGACTCCGAGTCGCACGCATACGCGCCGCAGTCTTTGAAAAATCCAAACCCGTTTGAGCAGAAACTGCAACGGAGTGAACCGATCCTGTTTCTCTCAAAAAAAACGGGGAATTACGACACGTATTCCACCAACTGCCAGTCCAACATCAAACGGCAGCCAGTGGTGCTGTCCAAGCAGGAATACGACGAGCTGCACGCCGACCCAACCATGCGCCCGCTCCTGAAGGACGCGCTGGAATACGGGTCCGATCCCAACAACAAGTATTATTACATGTGCCCGAGATACTGGAGTTTCAAAGACCGGCGACCCATGACAGAGCAAGAGGTGAAGGACAAGCATTTGGAACAGCACGTCATCGGCAAAAAAGACAAGGAAGTCACGCTTGAAAAGTACATATTTGAGTTCAATGACTACGGCAAAGAACACATGGGTGCCAAAGGATACATTCAACATTACCCCGGATTTTTAAATGCCAGCGTGCACCCCGATGGCTTGTGCGTGCCTTGCTGCTTCAAAAAACAACAAAAATTTGCCGATTTAAAAGTGTGTGAAGACAAACTGCGCACAGCAAAGGCCCCCACAACACAGGCCCCAACAACACAGGCCCCAACAACACAGGCCGTGCCTCCATCTGCGGCATCACCCGTCGTCGCGGTGCAACCGCCCCCAAAGGACGAATACATTGTGGGTCCGGATAAATTTCCGATTCCTCTGGGTCGCCGTGGATATTTGCCCCAAGCCGTGCAACGGTTTTTGAACTACGACAACAGCACGTGCCAAGTGAGCCAGACCAACAAAATGCTGAAGAAGAACGTGGCGTGCTTGTTGCGGCACGGGGTGCAGGAATGGGACCAAGACGCATCATTGGGTGGGCGTCCGTCGCAACTCAGCGAGCTGCAGTCGTTCATTGCGTGCATGGCGGCCATGCGACAGGACGAGCGCCCCAAAAGCATCACCGAAATGAAAAAAATCATTTTGGACGGCATCACGCTGGACTCGTTTCTTACGTATCAAAACGGCACGCTGGTGGACGCATTCAAACCCGCACCCGGACAAGACAAGGAAGTGAATGGGCCGGGGTCCATTTACAAGAACAGCAACTACGTTAAGAAAATGACCGCAAGCATGAAGGGCAACGACGCGGCCGCGGCAAAGCAGAGGGCCGCAATGAGCAACACCATCAATGCGTACGAAAACTTCCGACGATTCATTGAAAGCAACGACACCGTGATTGATCACACCTACATGTGGGACATTTTCACCACGTTCAATCCAACGATATTCAACACGCAGCAGCAGCGGCTGGATCACGCGCTGAAACATGCACAAGAAAAGGGCGTTGCCAACAGCAAAGAACTCGCGATCCGCAACATCGGGTTCAATCTCATTATCCTAGAAATCCCGAAAGACGACAACAGCGACGCGCTCAACATCGTGTGTCCGTCCAATCACTATTCCAACAACCAGTTCAACGCGCACAAACCAACCGTGATACTCATCAAACAATACAACTATTATGAACCCATATATCAATTCACCGACAATGACAACGCCAAAAAATCCGACATCAAAAAATCATTCAGCCTGAACGAAGCAACGCTCCTGCCCAATCTGAAAGTCATGATAGACCTAATCCGATTCCAAATCATGCCGGAGTGTGCTCCGATTAAAGTCCCCACCGTCAGACCATACACCTTCAAATACAACATTTCGGCCGACGAAGCCATCTCCATTTTAAAGAGAGAGAAATTCACGGTCAACCGACTGGTGTTGAATTACGATTCCAAGGTGATTGGATTGGAGGTTGAAAAAATGCGCGCCAACGGCATCATCATGACGGCGGCATCGCCGTTGGACCCGCATTTTTCGGAAATTGACATGGACTTAGTGATGATGGATGATCTCAGCATTTGGAGCTCGTACGAGGACACGTTGCAATTCCTCACATATGTGAGCAAAGAAACAAAGGCCCGAATCCCGTGCTTGCCGCGCATCAACGTGGTTGATGACGGCCGCCTGATTGGAATCATGACGGAAACCAACCAGTTCATGGAAATTCAACCGCACATCCCCGTGTTGGACATTCCGCCGGTGCCTGCTGGCGTCAAACCGCTGGACCTCATTGCTTACAACACCACGAATCCCAATGAAGCCGATGCAGAAGTGCAAACCGGGTCCAACGAGGACGCCAAGCGAGTGAAATACGTGCGACGCATTCGGCTAGAAACCGAAATGTACTCGCTGTTTCGCAATTCCATGCGCATCATGATCAACAAAATCAAGAACATGGAACGAAAGAAACGGTTGGAAAGCATCCTGCACGCGCACAATGATGGAACCCATCAAGACAAGCTGCGTGAAATCATGCGCATTTGCCGCGAGATGGGGGACCCGTCCATCCAATTCACGCAAATGTCGGATGCCGTTCTGAACGCGTTCAAAACGGAATCCGTTGCATTCATGCAGTGCATCTCGGCCGAATCTCGGATGGAGTATGGACCAAACACGTGCATGCGCATGGTTAATGCGGAAGCCAATGAATGCGTCATTTTATTGCCGCACAAAAACTTGGTCAACGGAATGGACAACCGCACATTTTACTACGGCAAATTGGCCGATGAGCTGTTGCGATACACGCGCATTCGGCGGTTCATCATGTCGCATGCGTCCTCGTTTTCCTCGCTCTCCCCGATTGCATATGAGACGCATCCCGACGAAATCATTTTGTTGCATTCGCAGCTGGAACCCTATTTTGATCATCTGGAACCCGGCGCGGGGTCAATGAACCCATTCGCACGATACAACGCGTTCGCCACTGCAAACCCGGCACTGAATCCAGGCGAAGTCCCGTCCAGCAATTATGTTGGGGTTGGTGTTGGTGCTGCCCCAACCGGTGCTTCCGACGACGGCAATGTTTGTGCACCCGTTTCACTTAAACCGCTGGCAGGTGCCGCGACGCATTATTTCCCCCCTACCATGCAGCTGCTCGCATTTGACAACGCTGGGGGGGAGTGCACGTTTGAAACCTTCATCGCCATCATGAAAGAGGAACGCGCCGAATACAACGACGTGAGTGTGCGCGAACTGAAGGACATTTTGGTGGGCAAATATGAAGAACTCGCGCGCACGCACAAGGTGCAGCTGATGAATTATTACAAACACTTGACCGCCAACCGGCGAGTGCTGGCCACCAACGTGCAAGACTTCATCATGAACACGTTCCATTACATGACGCACTTGGACCTGTGGATTCTGGCCCAGCGCTTTAAAATACCGATCGTGCTGTTTGCCGGACACATGAAATACCCATTGGTTGAAAATCAACAACCCGCGCTGGTGCTGTACCATGCGCATGAACCCGATGAAACAAATGCCGCATTTTATTACGTGATGACATCCGGACGCACCCGAGATGTTGCCCCCGGTTACAGCATTGTTCGTACGGCCGCAAATGTCATGAAATTCCCGCTCAGTCAATGCACCAATGCCACGCTTGTCTCCGAAATCATGAAACAATTGGTCGTTGGCGTGAGTTCAGTCTCACAATTTGTTGCGGAATACGTTCCCGTGGTAAAAAAACGGGCACTAAAAGAAAAAGACGCGGATTAATTCATGTGGATGTGAATGGATGTGAAACATGATGTGGAAACCCACATCATTTTGCCCCGTCATTTTGTCATTTATAATCATGATTACTGCCTTGGCGATGCAGACTTCGTCCTTGGCGATGCAGACTTCGTCCTTGGCGATGCAGACTTCGTCCTTGGCGATGCAGACTTCGTCCTTGGCGATGCAGACTTCGTCTTGGGCGATGCAGACTTCGTCCTTGGCGATGCAGACTTCGTCCTTGGCTTTCGTTTAATTGTTTGCACCAATGATGGGTTGGTGTGTTTGCACATTGTTATTGGCATTTTGCAATTGGGGGACCGTTTAGTTGCGGTGCATTTACAGGCGCGCATCAACTTTTTCGCAGGTTTAGGTTGGGCCGTAAACCGCTGCATTGCTAGAAGGCCTAGTCCCATCATGGCCGGAGTCGTGCGTCTAATGGTGTATTTGATAACGCCGTTCACCTTAATTTCCAGTTGGCGCGCGACCTCCCGTTCCGCATCTGTTTCCAAGCTTCGCATGTGTGCTGCCGAAAGTTGGTACGGGCAACGAAACTCCGTCGCGTACTGAATTGCTAAACGCACTAGTCCAGCCTCGTCGCAAGCTTCGTCGCGCGCTTCGTCGCGCGCTTCGTCGCGCGCTTCGCCCAACGCGCAGCCCACAATGATGGCATCTATTTCTCGGGAAAGCGCTTTTTTTTGCTGGTCCATTTTGTTAGGGCATGCATATTGCAAATATTATTTTTATATTTGCATTTTGCATTATGAATTAATTGCGGCGGCGTTTGCATGTTTTTCTTCTAGACCGTTGTTTGCTTTTGCTTTTGCTTTTACTTTGTTGTTTTTGTTTTTGTTTTTGGTTAGACCTTGTGCCACCCACGCTGCCCTCGCTGTCACTGCCGCGCGGGCTGTGCATTGTGCCCGGCGGCACGCGTTCGTCCGGCACCCGGCATGCATACACAACCACAAAATCGTTTTCGGGATCAATCACTCCTGTGTCTGTTCCTATTTTCAGAAGGTCCGACAGTTTAACTCGTTCGCCATACATCTTTTTTAATTCCGGAGAGAATTCAAATTTGGATTCATGCAGCATGCCATGCATTGTGTCGTCAATGGCTTTAATGTGTGCCTGTTTCGTTTTAAAATAAAAGGGATCGGCGTGTTGCAGTGTTTGCAAATCGTATTCAGCGCGTGATTTTGCGGCCTGCAAAACCGCCATGTCATCCGCCGCACCATGAGCCACTGCTTGTCTTGTGGAAGACACCGACTGTTTTTCTACAAGTCCAAATCGGCTATGCACATCCCGGATTTCACCGGTTGCCATGTCAACCATTGACACGCTTTCAATGACCGGCACTGCATGATTTGGACCAAACAAAAATAGATCTGCAATTTCATGACCTTTTATATGACAACGAATTTTGTTCTCACCCATAGTCAGGGCATCCGCATGACGAGGATCGCTTCTTATGCCGGTCATCGCATCTTGTATGAGTTTCCTGACTGCATCCTTTGGAACATCGGACGTCAGGCGCTGCTGACTCAGAGTGTAAGCCAATCCCACGAATGGTTCGTCGCATCTTAAATCGGCACAGAAAGGCTGCCCACACTTGGCAGTCGTGAAGGTGTCAACTGGTGCTATGAAAGAAGCCGGCTTTTTGAATGCGCCCATGGCAGCAAAAACAAAACCAACTGGTGGCGGTGGCGGTGGCGGTGGCGACGGTGGCAGGTGGATTGGGGTAGCAAATGGATCCACAGAATCACTCGCAGAATCAGTCTCAGATTTTTTGTTGGTGGATTTTTTGTTGGTGGATTTTTTATTAGTGGCTTTTTTGTCGGTGGATTTTTTTATCACGGGGGCAACCGTTTTTCTGCCTACGGCGGCGGTTTTTTTTCTTAAGTTTAGGAATTCCGGTGTCTTCGGCAGTGCAACGGAATCGTCGGCAATCATTGGCATGCTTCCATGAGCAGCAATGATGAACACACGCGGCATTGTGCTGAATTTGTTTATATTATAAAAATAAAACAAATGATAAAAATGATAAAGAATGAAACAATTTTTATTGCAACAGTTTAACAGTTCAACCAGCGTATCATCGCTAAAACCCGATGTTGTAGTTGTCCGCACTCTGACCCAAGTCCACCTTCTGGATGCTGCCCACATTGGACTCAATGGTCAGATTCTCAAACGCGCAGGCGCTCGTGTCCATGGCGGCTGCGCCCATCGCCTCCGCAATCTCCGCCTGCTCGTTCTGCGCTTGGAACGCCACGTCCTCCATTTTGGCAATCATGTTCGGCAGGTCCAGCATGACTTGGAAGCTGCTGGTTCCGTAATACCCCTCCTGTCCGCACATGACATTCGCCGAAATGCCGCGCATTTGGTCCAGCTCCGCGTGGCGCGCGGCCTTCAAGAACATCTCCGGCGTCTCCTCAAACGACGCCTTGGCAATGGGACCAATGTTGTCGTTGTTGATGCCGTGCCGGAAAATGGAGACCATGCCGGCGCTCGCCGTCATGCGATCACACAGTAAGCTCAAGTGGTGGTAATTGATGTACGTGCCGTCGTTCTCAAACACGCCCGTCATCTCCGACAGAAGCGCCTCGCGTGCGGCTTCAATGCCCAACACACTGTGAATTTCCTGAATGTCGTCGCTGATCGTGCGACTACCGTCAATGTAGTCCAGCGCCAGCACGTCCATCAAGTTGGTCCCTTTCGTGTCTAGAACCCACGTCTCCTTCTTGACGTAAGCACCGTCCTCCTTGTGCAACGTGTCCATGAGCTTGCGCAGCGTGACCTTGCTGATGTTTTTCAAGCCGCGCAACACAATGTTGTTCAGCAGCTGGTCTTGGAACGCCTTCAACAAGTAAATCTTGTCGGACTGGTCCAGCGGGTTCTCCTTCGGCTTAAGCGGCTTCTTGCCGTTGATGTTGTTCATGCGCAGACGGAACACCAGCTTATCTGCATTGTAGTCGGCGTAAATGCAGCTCACGTCGTCGCCGTGGCTGTTCTTAATCGCGAAGTGCACGTCGTCCATAGTGATGCGCTTGTCCAACATGGCCTCGCGACTCATCACCATGCGGATGATCCACTTGGAACGGCCCGAATCATTCTGCTCATCGTCGGCCTCTGGTGCATCTATTCCCGCGCACTCGTTCAGCATGCGCTGGTACTCGTAATACTGCAACATCGTGCTGCGGTCCTCCTGAATGAGCGTGTTCAAATCGTCGGGGTCAAAGCAAATGGACACGCTCTCCACCAACTCGCTCAGCAGCGTGAGCTCAATCTGCGCAATGAGTTCTTTGGCGCGCTCGCAATCCGTCTCCTCGTCCTTCTTCAGGCAAATGGTGAGCGACGAGTTCTTCGGGTTCTCGGTGATGGACAGCAGCTCCTCAATGCGAGGCACACCGCGCGTAACGTTCGCCTTCATGGCAACACCGCTGCCTGCAGTGTGAAATGTGTCGAACAATGCCATGCCATTTTCAACGATGAATGTGCGCGTTTCTTCAACTGTGAAATCATACATCCATTCGGTTGGGTTTGGAATTTCTTCAATGCTGACAATCTTGTCAAAGCGAACGTCGGGAAATGGGTTGGTTCCAATGATTGCGGCCAGTTTTTTGCGATTCATGTTTGTGTGCACCTTTCCGTTGTGCACAAATGTTGGAATGACATCATTCACTTCTGATGATTTAGTAGATCCCTTTGCAATTTCATCCAATCGGGCCTGTTTGTAATCAATGAACAAACGCATTTCATTTGCAAATTTGACAGCACCATCTGATTTGATGCAAATGGTGTATCCTTGCAATATGTTTTTGCTACCACGATTGTTTGTTTCACATTTGGTTGGTTTGGTTATTTTGCTGTAAATTCCAAATCCAAACCCCAACATGCTTTGAATATTTTCAAGTAATTTTCTGGAAACACTATACGCACTAATGTATTTTGTTTTTTTGTCAATTGCCCCATCTCCACCGAAATAACCACTCAACACACCGCGCATGAATTCTTTGTTCCCATTCAAGAGTTCGGGATGAATGAATTTGTTGTCAGAACCTTTTCCGCACAGTGAATTCAATATTTCAGTCAGCAGTTTTGAATAAATTCTCAAATCAGATGAGGTCCATCCTTCTTGATCATTTTTGTTTGAAACAACGTAATACTTTGTGGTGATTCCCCAGCGAAGCATCAATGCATTGATGGGTTCAAAGAACATCACGTCATTGTTTGAAATTGAGATTTGTGTTTTTGTGATGCATCCTTCTGCGCAATATGCACCAATCAAATAACCGAACTCAAAATCGTATGGTATTTTTTCCGGAATTCTTGATTGTTTCCCTTTGTGTTTCAAATACACAACGCCTGTCTCAAATGATTGTTTTGTATTTGCACCTTGGCGACATTTGCCGGTTGCAGCTCCAAGTAACGAGTCGCTTCTTGCATAAGGCACCACGAAATCAATGTTGGCATGATTTGCCCACCAGTTTCGTTCATGACAATACGACAATGCCTTCATTATTTCACTCCCGAAGGAATACTCTGATTTTTTCAAAATGATAGACACATCAAACGAATCGTTTTCTGGCATTTCAAACGCCCTCTGGTTGATCGGAATGTAATCTCCAACCTTGAGGTCTGAACCATTTGTTGCAGCCAATTGGTTTTTGGCATCAATGGATAAGAATGATTTTGCCTTCGTTGCAATGACTTGTCTTCCATCCTCGGTCGTGACTCGTAGCACAGTGTTCGTTCCATCCACATTCACAACCGGGTGACGTGTGACTGCTTCAACGCGTTTCCAACTCGTAATGCCCCACGCATCAACTGATGGAACAAACACATCTTCGCCCGCATTGATGTATCCAAGTTTCGTGTCATTCGGATGATCTTCCATGCGTTCCGCCTTTTCAATGTATTGGTCAATGTATTCTCCGATTTGAAACACTTTGATTTGCCCGTCAATTCGCAACATCACACGTGTGTCGTATGACACGCTGTTGAGCGTCAACTGCGTGGTCGGCTCACCAATGCTCTGGGCGCTGATCATGCCCACCATTTCGCCCGGCGCAATGAGCGAGTTCTTGTATTTCAGCACGATCATTTCCAGCAGCACGGTGAGCGCCTTCTTGTTGAAACGCTTCACCATGAGCAAGTCCTTCGGCGACAAGTAGTAGAAGAACATGACCTTGAAGAGCTGGGTGGGCGCACAGTAGTGCATGCCTTCTAGGCGCTTGTATGCTGCCTCAATCATGGCAAACGCTTCAAGCGGCGTGATGTCCACGATGGAGTTATTGTTGATTTGCTGCAGGCCCTTGACGTTGTTGATGGTGTGGGCGAACGCCACCGGCAGATACACGCGATCGTTGTTCTTGTTGCGAAACACGCTCTGAATTACTTTTTCGCGCTGTTCAATCATGAAGTCAATCCACTCCTTGCACTTGGCGTCGTTCTCGGCTTTCTGCTTCTTCATGCGCGAAATGACGCCCTTGGTGAATGCTGCCGTGAACACCACGTCCTTCGGGTCGCTGCTCGGCATGTGGTAGTGCGCGTAAATCTCGTCCAAGCCCATATTCACCAGGGGCATAACCTGGCTCTCCACTTTGACGGGATCAATGCCGTCCTCGCCGTAGCTGAACTGAATGACGCGGCCCTTGTTGTTGCGCACCGTCATGTCGTACTCAATCTTCAAATCTTCCATGCCCTTGATGAGTCGGCGCTGGATATATCCTGTGGAAGAAGTGTCGCGCACTTGGAGTCCATTCGCCAAGCCAAAGTTGAGCGTGGTGGGAATGGTCAAATCGTACATCTTGGGATGCAGCGCGGGGTCAACGTATTCAATGCTGACAATTGCATCCAGAACCACGTCGTTGTGAACACCTTGACTATCATGACCATCATCAGTCCATGCGATGGATTTCAAAATCTTATCCTTCGCTTCATCATCAAATGTAATTTGCTGCGTGAATTGTTGCACATTTGACCCACAAATTTTCAGACAATGAGCATCATCTACGACGGAAACCACTGCGTGAATGCCCAAACGTGAACAGAGAAACGCAAAGTCTTCCACGAGACGATTTTGGCCAGATACGAGATCAATCGTAGACGACTCCTGTGACACGATTGCATGTTTTGAAAAGTACGACCCAATGAGACCCTTGATATACTCCTTTCCTGCAACATACGATTCCGCTGGAATATGTTTTTCAATGGAACTGGCAGCATCTTTGCCGCGTTCAAATTCAGCCTCTGAATCTTCATCTGTACGGTAATTGCAAACATGCTTCGCAACTGGCACGAAATCGCCAACCTTGATTTCGTCCGTGTATTTCTCGCGAAACTCACCCAGTTCCGCATTCCAAACCAGTAGCGATTTGTTTGCAGTCACGGTGACATAGCGCCCAGCATGGGTCGTGATCTTGTACAATTTTTCTCCAGGATCGTGCCGCGTGACTGCACTTACCGTTTCCCAGGACACATGGCCGTCGTAGTCCATTGTCACGATCTTGACGGGATGATCCAGCTCCAAATATTCCATGTTTTGCTCCGTCATGCGCTGTACTGATGAGGACGACGAAATGTGCGCATCAATCCATTCGCCAATTTTGACGTATTTGGGCGCATCATTTTCAACGACGACCACTGGGGTTTCCCATGTCACGGATTTGACCGCGGTATCAATGAGACCCACACGACCACCCATGGCGTGGAAGAAGAGCTCCTCCGGCGTGAGTCCCGAGATGAAGGAGTTTTCCACGAACCCGCGCGCGCCCGGGGAGTCATCGTATTTCGTAAAGTGCGGCAGCGTGCGGTTCTCAAACCCGTAGGGGATGCGCTTGCCGTCAATGAGCTGCTGCCCGAGGCACGCAATCATCTGCGAAATGTTCAAGTCGCTGCCCTTGGAACCCGCCTTGACCATGGTGACGAAGCGGTTGTCCTTGTCCAAGCTCTTCAGCCCGATTTTGCCGGAGTCGTTCGTGGCCTTGTTCAAAATGTTAGTGACCTGGAATTCAAACTCGTCCTCGTTAGTGTTGCCCGTCGCGTTCTCAAAGATGCCGAGATACGTCTGGTCAATGAGGTTCTTCACCTCCTTCTTTTTCGCCGTAATGGACTGTGTGATTTGTTCATTTGTGGCACGATTGGCAATCAAGTCGATGATGCCGACGCTGTAAGCGCTGGACTTCATGTACTCCGTGACGATGTTCTGCAGATTGTCAATGAAGTCCGACGCCGCCATGTTGCCAAAGTCGTTGCAGGTGCGCGTGATGAGGCCGTTGCTGCCCCCGCCGAGCACGTCCTTGTCCAGCTGCCCGCGCAGATACTTACCGTCCACGATTTCCAGCACGCCGGGTGACGTCGCAAAGTCGTCGTTTTCGCCGAAACCCTTGGTCTTGTACTTCATGGTGAATGCCGGCATAATCTGCGACAGGATTTGGAAACTGGTTATGCGGTCCGCATGAGATGCAAATAACCCTTCGTTTACGCCAGTGTGCGCCATGAGCAGGTTCATGGCATCGCGCGGTGTAAACGATACGCCGGGGCGGGTCAAGCGATATGAACCCAGCAACGAATCCTGGAAAATGCCAATGATGGACTGATTTTTCGCCGGGCTGATGATTTGGTACGGCACAGCCGCCAAGTTCTTCAACTCCGCCTCGGCCTCCTCGTCCTGCGGCATGTGCATGTTCATTTCATCGCCGTCAAAATCGGCATTGTAGGGCTTGGTGTCGCCGACGTTCATGCGAAACGTGTCACCCTTGTGCATGATGCGCGCAATGTGACACATCATGCTCATTCTGTGCAACGTGGGCTGACGGTTGAACAGCACGCCGTCGCCGTCCATGATGTGCCGATGAACAATGTCGCCATTGTAAAGCACGATGTTGTCGCGGTCGGCGTATCGCAGCGAAATGTTCTCGCCGCCCTTGCGCTCCAGAATCTTCGCGCCAGGATACTCCTCCGGCCCGTTGCGCACCAGCTTGGTCAAAAAGCGGCGGTTCATGTCGTTCACCACGACCGGCTTCGTGATGTTCTTTGCAATCTTCAGGGGCACGCCGAGCTCCCGAATTGACAAATTGGGATCCGGTGTGATCACGGAACGCGCCGAAAAGTCCACGCGTTTGCCCATGAGGTTGCCGCGCACGCGACCGCCTTTGCCGTTCAAGCGCTCCTTGATGGATTTGAGCGGGCGTCCGGAACGCTGGGCCACGGGTGCCGCACCCGGAATGTTGTTGTCCACCAACGTAGCACAATAATACTGCAGGACCGTGTGCCAATCGGCAATGATGTTGGCCTGCGCGCCGTCTCGTATCTTCTCCTGCAGCGTCTTGTTTGCCTTCACGATGTTGACGATAATGTGCGTGAGGTCGTCCTCGCTGCGCTGCTGGCCGTCCATTTTGATGGAGGGACGCACTGCCGGCGGGGGAACCGCCAACACTTGGCAAATCATCCAATCCGGGCGCGAAAACGTGGGACTGAACCCCATGAACGACACATCATCGTCGCTGATTCTGCGAAATATTTTCAGCACAATTTCGGGAGTGAGCATCATGTTCATTTTTTTGGCGTCTTCTTCGGACACGCCTTTGATGCCGTCGCTTTCCCACTCTGCAATCAGAGTGGCCAAATTCTCCTTCCTGATTTTTTTGGGCATGAGACAGCCGCAGCCGTCTTCATTGTCGTCACCGCAGCGCTTCACCTTGCTTGCCACGCCAAACACGTAAGACCAGCGCTCATCGGGCAGCATTTTCAGGGCTTGTTTGTGCGCTTCCTTGCTGATGAGCAGTCGGCTGCATTTGATGCATACGCAGCGCAGAATCTTGTGCACGGTGGCCAAATGCTGGTAATAAAAGACGGGGGCAGCCAATTCAATGTGGCCGAAATACCCGGGCGTGGTCATGTAGTCCAAACCGTCGGTGGGACAAAGCATGCCCGGTTCAGACACGCCCATGTACGGACAAAACAATCCGCCGATGACGGGTTTGTTCCCAACATACGTGTCGCGACTCGTGATTTCGGTGACCGATCCTTTTCGGATTTCTTCGGGTGACAGCATGCTGAATTGAATGCCAATGATTTTTGATGGTCGGGGTTTGACTGATGCGATTGATGCCATTGCTATACACTGTTTGCGTGTGTGTCTTAAAAATGATAGAATCCTCCTTATACTTACTAAATAATATTTAGATTGTTTTGAAATCAATTTTTATTGAAATTGAACCCGATTTTGATTCTTTGATTCTGAGTTTGTTTTAAATCGCATTTTGAAAAAAAATTGAAAACAAAAAAATGAAACATAAACACAATGCACTGACTAATTGTACTCGGACAACGCACCCATCAACGCAATTCAATGCCCGTCAACATTGCAACCCTGCCCAAGAAGAGAATCACCAAATCAAAGGTGCAAGAAGATGCTGCTCGGGTTTACAAGAACAACCGTTCCGGACCGGACCCCAACGCACCGCAACCACCGTCACCGGACAGCGATGCGACCGACAATGACATGGACGAACATGATGCGGGTGGTTCCGCCAATGTGGCAGCGGGTGCATTATCCACGACGGCGGCTTCTGGCACCTCTTGCACAACTGGTGGTGGTTCCGTTGCTGCCACCATTGACGAAAAGACAACTCCCGTTCAGACTCCCGTTCAGAAAAAGAAAAATTCGCAAAAATCACAAAGAGAGTATGACAGACTGGAAGTGAATCGGCTGTTGTCTGATTTATTCCCTTCAAACTACATGAACGAAAAAATAAAAGAGCTTGAATCCGCTGCTGCCACTGCCGATTCTACGGATTCCACGAAAGATGCAAAGACAAAGACAAAGACAAAGACAAAGACAAAGACAGAGCCAGAGACAAAGACAAAGACAGAGACAGAGACAGAGACAGAGACAGAGCCAAAGCCAAAGAAAGAGACAAAGACAAAGACAAAGACAAAGACAAATGCAAAATCCCTCACACCCAAAAGCAATGCAGATGATGCAATCATGAATGCAATCATTGAAAATGCATTTTCGGGAACTGAATCGCCAATTCTGCCTTCAACTCCTCCACCCACAAAGGTGGTTCCGGTTCCGATTCCGATGGCTCCTAAAAAGGCAGCAGCAGCAGCAGCAGCAGCAGCAGCAGCAGCATCATCATCCACCAAAAAGAGTGATAAAACCAAACAAAATTTCAACATCATCATCCACGTTGAGCCGAAATCCCAAGAAAATGCAAGTGACAATATTTCCCGGCGCCTAGATTTTGACAAGAAACAAGGGGGCATTGATTTAAATGACGACGACGACGACGACGACGACGACAGCGATGAAGACTACATTCCTGGCGACAGCGACGATGAATGGGAAGATTATGATGACGACGAGGAATACGAAGACAACTCAGATGCTGATGACAGCTATTATTCGTCCGACGATGACGACAATGACGAATGCGACGACGCAAACGAATTGGAAGCATTGCAACAAAAATACACGGATGAATTGGCGATGCTGCAGTCGTTGCGCACAAGATACGAAGAAATGCTGATCAAAGATAAAACAAATCGCGTCGTGTCAAAACAGCTGAAAACTCTCAAGGAATCCGAAGAAAAAATCAAGAAGGAGTTGGACGAGCTCACTTACAAGCAGAAACGCAAAAATTCAAAAAAATTTCGCAAACTGTTGCGCAGAAAGAGTTCCACGAACGACATGGATTACTTCAAGAAGCACCTCACCATCCAGCAGCAGCGCGTGCTCATTGACGAAATGAATGCAGTTGTCAAGGTGACTGCAATTGAAAAGCCATACAAACTTACCCTGCTTGAATCCGACATTCCGCGCGACATGAAGGCCGTCGCCTTGCGCAAGGTTGGCATGCTGCAGTACATGGAACCGGGATGCGGCGAGTACTGCAAGCTGAAAAACTGGGTGGATGCTTTCATGCAAATCCCGTTTAATAAGAACAAGAATCTCCCGATCACCATTGCAGACGGCGTGGACAAATGCCACGAGTTCATGACCGCCGCTAAAACCCGGCTTGACGCTGCAGTCTACGGCTTGAACGATGCCAAAATGCAAATCATGCAGATGGTGGGACAGTGGATCGCCAACCCCGCCGCCATCGGCACCGCCGTTGCCATCCACGGACCCCCCGGCACGGGAAAAACGTCGCTGGTCAAGGAAGGCATCAGCAAGATTCTGGGGCGCGACTTTGCGTTCATTGCGCTCGGTGGCGCCACCGACAGCAGCTTCTTGGAGGGACACTCATACACGTATGAGGGCAGCATGTGGGGCAAAATCGTGGACATTCTCATCCGCTGCAAATCCAGCAACCCGGTCATCTACTTTGACGAGCTGGACAAAATCAGCGAAACGTCCAAGGGCGAGGAAATCGTCGGCATCCTCACGCACCTGACCGACACGTCGCAAAATTCGCAGTTCCACGACAAGTACTTTTCGGAAGTGGCGTTTGACTTGAGCAAGTGCCTCTTCATCTTCAGCTACAATGACGAAAGCCGCGTGAATCCCGTCCTGCTGGACCGCATGTACAAGATTCGGACCACGGGGTACAGCACAAAAGACAAGACGTTCATCGCGCAGAACTACTTAATTCCGCGCATTCGCGCCGAGGTTGCGTTTGCAGAGGGTGACATTGTCATTCCCGACTCCGTGGTGGAATACATTGTGGAAAATCACACGTTGAAGGAAGCAGGCGTCCGCAAT
>Ga0214917_10000467_pt1 | contig 53191 bp, 41 predicted proteins | sample LL_1208_BB_MetaG_FD_177983 | JGI IMG/M metagenome (GOLD analysis project Ga0214917, IMG submission 177983) | Freshwater microbial communities from Lake Lanier, Atlanta, Georgia, United States - LL_1208_BB | ecosystem: Environmental > Aquatic > Freshwater > Lake | place: USA: Georgia | collected... | reverse complement strand
TACTTACGGAGAAAATGAATCTTAGCACAGAGGAAGCTGAAAAATTTTGGCCTGTTTACGTAGAATATGAAGTAGAGCAAAAGAAAATCAAAGAAAAATTTCAACCCAACAGAGATATTCTCACATTAGATGATGCCGCTGTGGAAAAACACCTGTTTGGAATGCTGGATATGGAAGAAGAATTGGTGAAATTGAAAAAAAGATTTTATCTGAATTTTAGTAAAATAATTGGATCAAGAAAAGTTGCTGTTTTAGCAAAAAGCGACCGAGAATTTAATTTTAATATGATTGAAAGGCTTAGAAGCCAATCTAAAAAAGGTAAATAAATAAATAGAAAGAGCGGTGAAAATGCCGCTCTTTCTATTTAAACCAATTGAATAATACCGCACTTAGATATAATCAAAAAAATAATAGTAACAATAACATATTGCCATCATTTAACATATAATGATTTTATATATATCACTATTTCACATAATTTTTTTTTGTAACATAATATAAAACAGACACTTAGATTTTTTCCGCTTTCTAATAAAAACATACCGTTTCGTTAATCGCTTCATTTTTTTTTATATATTCGTTCGGGAATTGGACATAATATGCTTACATTTCGCTTGCAATTTGCAGCACGAAGCTGATTGGGAGGCAATTTAGCGTTTAAATCCTTTGGTTTAATTAAAGTGGAGGTTCATTAGAACTGCTCACTGCACTTGCGTAACCTATGAACGACAAAGAAAAAACTAATATTGAGCATTTAGTAGAGGCTTTTGATGCTTATATTGAATGTGGAACAACAAAAATGTGGGAAGAGAAGGAACTATTTTTACTTATGGATTATTTCGCTTCAGAGCGGCAATATGAAAGAAGTTTAGAAATATGTGAAGAAGGAATAAGTAATTTTCCTTACTCCTTGTCTTTTTATCTTAAAAAAGTTATTTATCTCCTAGAGTTGAATAAGGTAGATAAAGTGGCTACAATATTGGAGCATGTAAATGCCTTATCTCCTGGCAATCATATAATTACCTTACTACATGCCAGATTATTATTTAAATTAAGCAATCACAAAGGAGCCTTAAATTTATTATCTTCGATTGAGGGTAAAATGGATGACACAAGCACCAGTGAATTACTTGTTTTAAAAGCTAACATATTGGAAGAAGAGGGACATTTAGATGAAATATTCCCTATTTTATCCAGGGCTGTTTTATTAGATCCAAAAAATGAAGAAGCCATTGAATACCTTTGGTCCTGGGTAGAATCGTACAAAAAGTATGAAGAAGGTATTGCCTTATTCAGTAAATTGCTTGACTTAGATTCATACAATGGTTTATCCTGGTACTATCTGGGACTATCTTATTCTTATCTTGGAAATTACGACGAAGCCCTTGAGGCACTTGAGTTTGCTTATCTATCGACTCCTGGATTGGAGATTGCTTACCGAGAATTCGGTAATTTGTGTTTTGAGTTGAAAAAATACCAGAAAGCTTTAGAAGCTTACGAAGAAATGATGTCTTTGTTTGTCTCCGATTCTGAAATTTTAATGATGTGTGGTCAATGTTATTTAGAACTGAACCAAACACAAAAATCATTGGCTTATTTCCGAAAAGCTTTACAATCGGATCCTATGAACGATGAGGTTTTATGGAATATCGGAGAAGTGTTTTTACAGCATAAAGAATGGAAAAAGGCCATTTTATATTATAAAAGAGCCATAAACATTGAAGACCAAAGAGAGGAGTATTATGCTTCAATGGGTATTGCCTATCAACAATTAGAAGATGTAGAAAAAGCCGAGTTTTGCTTTCAGGAAGCAGTTAATTTAGCTCCTTGTGAGCCAAAATACTGGTTGTATTATTTATCTTTTTTAATACATGAAAACAGGAAACAGGAAGCTATAGAGCTGGCTAAAGCAGGTGAATTAGAAACTGAAGGATCAACCATGATTTTTGCACATGTAGCCTGTTTATTGGCAGCAGGACAAAGAAAAGAGGCGTTAATGATGTTGGGAGTGGCCTTGGAAGAAGATTATTCCACACACACTGTATTATTTACGCTTTTACCCGATGTAGAGGCAGATCCGGAAGTAACTGAAATGTTACAATATTACAGGCCAGAATCATAGTTGGTAAAACTTATTTTTGGTTCAAATATTTTTCGACTATAATAAAAATAATATTGTTGAAAAAATTCTACGTAACACTTTAAGACATTTTAAAGGATAAAAAAATCCCCGACACTTTTGTATCGGGGATTTTTTATGTTATATTGATTATTTGTATGGCTGTTTAGTATTAACATAAAAAAGTGTTATTCTAAATGGGCAAAACAGGCAGCGCCGATGATTCCAGCGTTATTTCTAAGTTTTGCAGGTTTAATTTTGGTTTTAACGGTTAAAAATGGGTTAAACAAATCAAAATGTTTACTTATACCACCACCTAAAAATATTTGATCAGGATTAACTAATAAATCCATGTAATTCAAGTATTCATCAAACCTTTTACCCCACTCTTCCCAATCTAACTTTAATTCCTTTCGAATGCGGCTTGAAGCATAATGCTCCGCAACCATCCCGTGCATTTGAACATGTCCGAACTCTGTATTTGGCAATAATTTGCCGTCAAGAAAAAGAGCACTTCCTAACCCCGAGCCGATGGTGATAAGCAAAACCACACCTAGCATATCCTTTCCGTGACCATAATTCATTTCTGCCAAGCCAGCAGCATCGGCATCATTTATTACCCTAACGGGCAGATCAGTGGCCTTTTCTAGAAACTTTTTTACATTCAGACCATTCCAGTTTTTGTCAATATTGGCGGCAGAATAAGCTGTTCCCTTTTTAATAATGCTGGGAAAACCAACGCCAATTCTTTTTTTCCATTTAAAAGACTTTATTAACTCATTAAAAGTCTCCGCAACAGCTTCTGGCGTTGCAGGATTTGGGGTTTCCAGCCTAATCCTATCTGAAACAAGAATACCCTTTGTGCTATCGACCAAAGCTCCTTTTATACCTGAAGCCCCTACATCGACTCCCAAAACAATATCAGTATTTGGCATAAACTGCTTATTTAATCAATTTTAAAGTCATGGATACATCGGTTAAAGGTCGGTCTGCACCATCTTTCTGAACTTTGGCTATTTTATCTATGACATCCAGCCCTTCTATGACTCTTCCAAAAACGGTATAATTTCTATCCAGCTGAGGTGTTCCACCGAGTGCAAGATAATCTTCTTTTTGTTTTTCTCCATATTTTATGCCTGTTCTGGCTTCAGTCATTTTCAGAGAATTTTCACTTACAGAAGTACCTTGAACGATATAAAACTGGGAGCCAGAGGAGCGCATTTCCGGATTGGCAGGTCCGCCAGTCCGAGCTGCGGCCAAAGCACCTTTTATGTGAACCAGGTTATCATTAAATTCAGCAGGAATGGTGTAGCCTGGGCCGCCCATACCTAAACGAGCGCCTTTTAAAGCATTCCTTGATTGAGGGTCACCACCTTGAATCATAAAGCCATCGATAACTCTATGAAATAGCAGGCTATCGAAGAACGATTCCTCCACCAGTTTCATGAAATTATCGCGATGAGCGGGCGTCTCATCATATAATTTAATCACCATATCCCCTAAAGAAGTAGAAAGGTGAATCAAACAATCTTCAGGCGCTTTAATCGTAATATTTTCCATACTAATTCTTTTTTTTCTTCCATTAAGAGCAGTCAGGCGAACCACAAAGGTACCTGACTGATAAAATTTATGTATAGGGGTAGAATCTATCGAAACACCTCCATCTCCAAAATCCCACAAAAAATCAGTTGCTTTTCTTGACTGATTATAAAACTTAATAGGCTCTGGAGCGACTGTATTTCCCTCCCAGCTAAACTTTGAAACAGGCCTGTTACACCCAAAGGAAGTCAAAATTAATAATGCAAATAAAAAATAAGAAAAATTATTCATAACAAGCGAAGGGTAAAACAGTGGTCAAAGGTAATATAATAATAAGGAACAGAGGCATTAAAAATATAGGTTAGGCTAAAAATTGATTTAATGAATTCGTGATATTAGAAGCTGCCTCACCTCCTCCATAAAATTGATGTCCTTTCACAAAATTTTTATTTAGTGCTTCTAAAGTTGCATTTAATATGGCATTATAATTTGCACCTGTTAATTGATTATAGCCTCCCTGGACTAATTCAACCCACTCTGTTTGCTCCCTTAAAGTAACACAAAACTTATTAAAAAAGAAGGCTTCTTTTTGAAGGCCGCCACTATCTGTAAGCACTAGCCTGGCATTTTCCAGTAACTGAATCATTTCAAAATAACCAACTGGATCTATGACAATAAAATCGGCTTTAAGATTTCTTTCGTCCATTATTTTTTTTGTTCTTGGATGTAAGGGAGCAACCACCTTAATTTCCTTGGTTAAATGATTTAAAGCCTGAACTATAGCCGAAAGATTTTCTGGAAAATCTGTATTCTCCTGCCTATGGAAAGTCGCCAGAATAAACGGTATATCTTTCAAACCCAATGCCTCGGGTAAAGAAGGCTTCTGATTTGCCATTTTTGCATAAAAGACAGCAGCATCCTGCATAACATCTCCAGCGAGTTCAATAGAACATGGTAAATGGTTAAACCCCTCATTCATTAAATTATCGACTGCTGTCTGGGTTGGACAAAACAGTAGATTACTAATCCTGTCAGTAACAATTCTGTTAATCTCTTCTGGCATATCCATATTGAAACTTCTCAGTCCAGCCTCCACATGAACCAAAGGAATATGCAGTTTTGCTGCAGCTAAAGCACCGGCCAGCGTTGAATTTGTATCCCCATAGACCATAACGGCATTGGGTTTTTCGGTCATAAGCAAGCTTTCAATTTGTTCAAGCATTCTCCCTGTCATCGCCCCATGAGAAAGGCTATGAATAGCCAATTGAAAATGAGGTTTAGGAATAGCCATTTCGGAGAAAAAAATATCCGACATATTGGTGTCAAAATGTTGGCCTGTATGCACTATTTTTTCTTCAAATTGACCTATTGAGCGAATCACTCTGGATACAGCGGCAGCCTTAATAAATTGAGGTCTTGCGCCGACGATAGTGATGATACTTTTTGACATTAAATAAATTTAAAACGGTTTAACAGGGAGGCTGGGAAAAATTTTATAAACCAACCCATTATTTGGCGCGAATATAGCTACCAGGGTCAGTAATAGAAGCATTATATCGACATAAAAAGATTGATTTTCCAGGTACCACATTTCCAGTTGACCTTTATAGGGGGCAATCAGTTCTTTATATAAAACAGATGGAGAAATGGAAGGATGGGATAAAATTTTATCTTCATTTCTAAAAATAATAGAACCGATACCAGTTATACCAGGTTTAACAGAGTAGATTTTATTTTTAACCACTTCGTCATAACAATCAAATTCGGATTGATCGAGAGGTCTTGGACCGACGAAGCTCATATCTCCTTTGAGGACATTCCACAATTGGGGAAGTTCATCAATTTTCAATTTTCTTAAAATCCGGCCAATGGGTAGAATCCTGGGATCATTTCCAATAGTCATGGTACCATGGGTCATGTTATGGCTATTGGGAATCATCGTTACAAATTTAAAAATAGTAAAAGATTTCGACTGGAAGCCAATTCTCGGTTTAGCATAAATCACCGTTCTGTTGAGAACAAGCAGAATGAGTGCTGTTATAAGAATCAATGGAGATAAAAGAAAGAGAAGAAAGATGGCACCAAAAAAATCAAAAATCTTTTTAGGGAGTAAATAAAACCTGAAATGAAGAGGGGTAATATTAGTAATTTCCTTAGTAGGCATGGGAGAATACTCATTTTTCACTGGAGGAAAAAAAATAAAATATGGAAATATTATTTTCCTGCGAGCAACAAGTCATAAACCTCAAACGTCTTTTCAACCACTAACTCTTCTGAAAATTCTTTTTGAACAATTTCTCGTCCGTTATTACCCAGTTGAGTTGCAAATTCAGGATTATCTAAAAGTCTACGGATAGCTTCCGCTAGGGCAACTTCGTCTTTAGCGGGAATCAAAAGACCATTAACTTCATGCCTGACAATCTCTTTACAACCAGGGACATTGGTAGAAATAATAGGTTTGCCACAGGCGGCGGCTTCAAGAAGGACCTTTGGAAGTCCCTCTCTGTAAGAAGGCAGAACTACCATAGTAGCCATATTTAGCACTTCATTCATGTTTCTTTTATAGCCCCACCATTCAATTAAGCCTGCCATTTCCCATGCCCTTAGTTGCTTTGTTGGAATGAGTGCAGGATTACCATCGTCAGCACGACCAACCAAAACGAATTTTACATCCGGAAAATCCACTTTGAGCATAGAAACAGCGCTTACGAACTCATAAATTCCTTTATCGAACAACATTCTAGCTGGGAGCATGACCAATTTATCGGTCAAAGTAGTATTTGAAGGCGAGAAAACGGAACAATTTACGCCGGAACCCAAAATAAGTCTTGTCTTAGATTTTGTCACCATTCCCTCTTGAATAAAGAGATTAAGGTCGTCAGGATTTTGGAAAATTGTTTTACTCTTAGGACTGTTAAGAGCAATTTTGTATAAAAAGGTAGTTAAAAATCTGGTTACATTATTTTTGGGAAGAGAAGTAAAAACATATCCCAAGCCGCTAATGGCATTCACGACAAATGACTTATTTAGGAAAGCTGCTACTAAAGAGCCGTAAATGATAGGCTTTACGGTAACATGATGTACAATTTGAGGGGATAGTTTATTGTAAAGCCTCCAAAAATCATAAATAGTTTTTAATTCGTTGAAAGGGTTGAGCCCTTTTCTACTCATATTAAGCGTAACGTGATTTAAGCCAGCCTCTTTTATAAGGTAAGCATCACCTGTATCGGGAGTAGCCACAAACACTTGCCACCCTAATCGCTTCGCCTCCAAAGCAATGGGTAATCTGTAGGCGAGGAACCCCCAGTCAGTATTTACAACGATAAGAAGTTTACGAACAGCCTCCTTCAAAATATAAGTTATTAGACCCAGAATGGTTTGAAATTCTACGTCTTGATTTATTATGTAGAACAATTTTAGGGAAGTAAACTGATGATATCGCAATGAATACAGGTATAAACTTGACTCTATGCCTCAAAGCTGTACCAAAATTTCCAACCCCCCAGGAGTAAGTGATAAGTAAAGGTAGTAAAATTATGTAAAAAGTTGAAATTATTTGTTTACGTTTTTTTTGTAATACTGCCATTAATAACCAATAAAAAATAAATATATATAATAGCCCATCAACGAATCCAAGTAGATGATTTATTGCGCGCAAATCCCAGATAAATGGAGAAAATAGTAAATATAAGACCCTGGGTATAATCAAAAGGAAAAAGTCAGCAAGAGAATTTGGAATTAGCCAGTCGGGATAGGCTGAACCTCCAAAATTTGTAACTTCTGACTGAAATAAAATCCTTGAAAAGGTAAAAACATTGGTTAATTTTCCAAGATAAGGTAAGTTAATACTAGAAATATAGAAGAATAAAATACCAACTAAAACAGGTGTTATCAAAATTAAAGCTAAATTGGGAAACAAAAGTTTTTGTTGTTTTAATCTAATAAGAAAAAAAGAAGTAGAATATTGAATCAACAAAATAAAAAATAAAAATGCTGCAATTAAAAGTGCTCCATGTAGGAAATACAAAACTGAAAAAAAAAGAAGAGCCGAAAGGCCATTAGATAATTGCTGACTTGTTTGCCATTTAACAAAATAAATAAAGCCCAATAATAGAAACATCATAATATAAACTTCCCTCAATATAAGCACATTATAAAGAATTACAGTAGGGAAAAAAGCGAAAATAGCTGCTGCTTGTTTTGCTTTAACCTTATTTATACTTACAAGAAATGCCAGTTTATATACAAGGATAATACATAATATTCCAATAGATATACTTATGGACTGTAAAAGTAGCGGACTTCTGCCCAAGAATCTATAGATGAAGGAAAGCACCCAAACAAAAGATAGCGCAAGATTTTGACTTTTAAAACTATTAAGAAATTCTAAAAATGGCATTTCAGCAAGGCGCCAAGCATTATTTTCAAATTTTACTGCATCTATAATTCCATCTGGTAATTTTAGAATAAAATAATGAAAACAACCAGCTAATATCCTCAAAATTCCACCTGTCAGGATAATATTTTTTAAATAAGGGAATTTTAATCCGAGTAAAACCATAAACAGTATGGTCAAGCTGATTCCGATTAATCCCAGAATAACCTCCATTTATCTGTTAGTTTTAAGCCAATTTTGAAACATAAGTACACTCCATAAATGATAATGCCAATTTCTTTTGCCAGAAAGATGTTCATCCCATTTTTTTTGTATTGGCAAGGGGTTTAAAATTCCCTCTTTCAGTATTTCATTTTTGTCAAGAAGTGAATTAGCCCAATCTTTAAGAGGACCTCGTAACCATTGGTCGATAGGAAGTGCAAAACCCATTTTAGGTCTGTCTATCAATGATAAAGGCATATATTTTTTTAAAATCTCCTTTAAAATCCATTTTGAAGAACCATTATTTATCTTAAGTGAAAGAGGTAATTTTGATGAGAGTTCAAATAAATGATGATCTAAAAAAGGGATTCGACTTTCCAATGAAACAGCCATACTTGCACGATCAACTTTACATAAAATATCATCAGGAAGGTATGATAATAAATCTTTCAACATCATTTTTTCAATATTATTCAGTTTACTATTTTGACCTGGAAGTAAATTTAGAGAATCTATAAAGTTCGAATTCAGCAAAATACTTGGATCAGACCAATGTTTTAATAATTTGAAGTAAACTTCATCAATAGATCCAGATGAAAGAATATGGGAAGCCTTATGAATTTTATCGCCAATATTGTTTTCTTTCCATTGGTTTGGAAGAAAATATTTAAAATTATTTAACATAGAATTCCATCTTTCAGGAGAGGATGATTCTAAAAAGCTACTTATTAACTTACGGAAAGATACCGGAAAATAATTCAATTTATTCCAGAAAACATTTGCAAAAAGATATCGATTATAACCTCCGAAAAGTTCATCTCCGCCATCCCCTGAAAGAGAAACTTTCACAGAATGTGAGGCCATTTTAGAAACCAGATAAGTAGGAATTTGAGATGAATCTGCAAAAGGTTCATCATAAATCTCAGAAAGTAAGGGAACAACCTTTATGCAATCATTTGAAGAAACATAAAGTTCATGATGATGAGTGCAAAGATAGGATGCCATTTTTTTAGCAAAAGGTGCTTCATTAAAACGATTTTCCTCGAATCCTATAGTGAAAGTATTAATAGGTTTTCCAGAGAGGGATTGCATTATTGATACAATTAAAGAAGAATCGATACCTCCGGAAAGAAAGGCACCAATAGGTACATCTGCTAAAAATTGACCCTTAATTGAAGATATCAAACATTTTTCAACTTCATAAATTGCCTCACTGGTTGAACCCTGAAAAGGATTATTAGCCCCATGATAAGATATTTCAGTAGTTGACCAATATGGAAACAATGAGCCCTTCCTTTCATTTAAAGAAAGCTTAAAAATATTCCCTGGTTCAAGTTTAAAAATACCTTTATATACGGAATGAGGCGCAGGTATATAATTATATTGAAAAAATAAACCCAAAGAATTCATATCAAGAATACCTTGAAATTCAGGGTGAATTTTCAATGCTTTTAATTCAGAGCCAAATAAGAAAGATTCGCCTTGCCAGCCATAATATAAAGGTTTCTCACCAAAACGATCTCTGGCAAGATTGAGTGTTTTTAATTGTTTATCCCAAAGTGCAAATGCAAACATACCTTTGGAAAGAGCCAAAGCTTTTTCAATACCGAGGGCAGTTATCAGTTCAATCAAAGTTTCCGTATCAGAATAGCCCCTCCATAAAATCTTGAAACCTAGTTCTTCAAGTAAATTTCTATTTTCCTGATGATTATAAATTTCACCATTATAAACCATGACGAAACGTTCATTTGAGGAGACCATTGGTTGGCTGCCAGCAGAAGACAGGTCTAAGATTGAAAGCCTTTGATGACCAAATGATATACCACTTTCTCTTTCTTGCCAAATGCCAGAATCATCAGGACCCCGATGAAACAAAGATTTAGTCATTTTTCGAAGGATATCTGGGTCAAGATAAGAAGCTGATAGGCAACCTATGAATCCACACATAATTACTTATTCAAATATAAAGCAGTATATTGATTTGCGGTAAATTCCGTTTTGAACAAATCTTCAATTCTATGACGGGCCATTTTTCCTTTTACTTTTAGCGCCTGATGATTTTTAATCCAATATTCAATGGCATTTCTAAGTGCGTTCATATCGTTATTTGGAAAAATAAGCCCAGTATCTCCTAAAATATAAGGGACATCTCCTACATTAGAACTTATACAAAAAAGACTTGAAGACATAGCCTCCCCGAGGACGTTAGGGAATGCTTCACTATTAGAACAAAGACAAAAGGCATCAAATGCAGACAAATAATGTGATATATTATTACAAATGCCAAGTTTCAAAATTTTATTCTTTGGGAGATAATTATCGAATTTTTTAAAGAATGGATTATTATTATCTAAATCTTTCCCAATAAAAACAACTTTTAAATTTAAATGAGAATTCATTATTGGGATAAGTGCATTTAATAATAATCCTATGTTCTTTATTTTATGAAATCTGCCAACATAACCTAATACAAGCTCATTCTCATCAATTTTAAGCCTATTCCGAATTTCTTTTCTGTTTTTTTCATTAAACTTCCAGATTTCGGTATTAAATCCATTGGGAATAACGAATGATGAAGCAGAAGAAAATCCAAAATCTTGATGGTGTATTTTAGAAGTATTACTATTATAAATAATTTTTTCAACAAAGGGAGAAAATATTTTCAATACTTTAATAACAATAACAGTAGTTTTTTTTTCATTAACTAAAGAATAAAGAGATTGTCTAATATTCCAGAAAATAATAGGTTTACGAATAAAAGTATATTTAAGTAATAGGACTATCAGGTTACTATGATACATCCAACCTTGAAGAATATCGGGTTTAATCTTATGAACTAATAAAATTAAATTAAATAATTTTAAGGGTGAGGTGAAAAAGCTGTTCAAATTTAAAGCAAATACCCTAATACCAGCATTTTTTAATTCATCTAAAAAATATCCCTTTCCAGTTAAAACAATAACGTAATTTTTAAATTCTTGGTTATGAGAATTAGTTAATAACGTAAAAAGAGCTCGTTCAGTGCCACCGATAGATAAATCACCGATAATGTGAACAATTTTTTTCATTTTAAGAAAAAAGATAAGATTTTAATTTAAAGATGGAGTAAGCTGATAGAATTATTAATATTGCTTCTGCTTGTGCATAAAAACGAATTTCAACATGTTGAATAACGACAGATACAAAAGAAAACATAAAAAGAGGAAATAAATTTTCAAAATAATTATAATCTTAAATAAGAAATCAAAATTATTAGTTGACTTTTTTTATTTTTGAACATATTTTAAGATATTTAGAAAAAAATACCCTTTACGCTCACTAATCATTTCTAAGTATAACCATTAAAATGAGTATTTCCTACTCTGATGAATAAAGTTTTACTAATTATTTAAAATACTAAATGAATTTATCAAGATAATTTTCCCATTGAGATTTATATTCTTCAAAAGAATATTTCTTTGACTGTTTTAAAACTTCATTTTTTAAGTTTTGAAGTTGGATTTTATCCAAAAACACTGATTTAATAACGTCAGCCCAATCCTGATAATCATTTGAATTAATTGGGCATTTCATTAATATACCACCTGCACCAATTATTGGATATATCAATTTTGTTTCATAAGAATTAATATTTAAAATAAACTCTCTCGGTCCAGTTTGAATATCAGAACATACTGGTATTATTCCACTTCGGGCAGCTTCCAGCATTACTACTGGAAAACCTTCCCAAAATGAGGGTAGTAATAAAAAATCATACTCTTTTTCAAAAATAATACTACTGGGTTGAAAACCATGATAATTAATTCTAGGTGAATATAAATCAGCCGTTTTTAAAAATTCATTTTTTATAATCATCCCATTTAAATCAACAGTTTCTGCATCACCAAAGAAATCTAAAGTAAATTCCATTCCTAACAGAATAAATTCATTTACAATTTTTAATAATGCCAAGTTATTTTTCGGCTTAGAAAACCTGCCAACATATAATAACTTCATGCTGGAGAATATATCGTAAATGGATTATTTAATTTATAAATTTTTTGATATTGTTCTTTTATACCATTTGAAACAAAATGAGTACCATCCAATTCCTTGAGTAATTTTCCTTTAAATTTACTTTTCAAATCTGACTGATTATACTTAAATAATGATTCATGAAAGGATCCAATACATTTACAGTCTTTAATTATTTTCTTTAAAAAAATGCCAAGTATAATTCCAGTTTCACCTTGTGCAATAATATATTTAGGTTTTAAAACTAAGCCATAAAGAGACAACAATAAAATTCTGAAGAAGTAAAAAAAAAATCTTATTAATTTATTTTCTGAACCCCAAGGCAACTCAATAACCATTCCATTGAATTTAGTTTTTTTAATTTTGGGTGAACAATAACCAATTACTATTGGAAAATATTTATTTGAAAGTGCATTCTGAAGATGAAATGCAATAGTTGCCTGACCAACCATTCCTAACATCGGTGCAATTATAAAAATTATTCGCTTGTTTAATTTTTTACTTTGTTCCCGAATTTCTGTTAATTTCATTTAAGACTTCGAATTTCATTTATAAAGACTAAATAATTTTTTAATTTTTCATCCCAAGAGATATTTTTTTTCAATAAATGCCAATCTAATTTAAATTTAATTGAATCACGTTTAATATAATTTAACCATTCTAAAACACTACTTATATCTATTAGAGTATTATCATTTGGTATCTTCATTGCAAAAATATTATTCAACGGTATATCGACATCATCATATGCATATATAAAAGGTAATCCTATTGAAATATATTCTCTTGACTTTAATGGGCAAGCTTCAGACATTTGTTTTTTATAAAGAGAAAGAGTCGAAATTCCAAAATTTGAATTTTTTGCCAGTTTAAAAACCTCATCATTTGACTTTAACCCGTGAAATTCAACATTTTCAGGAATTAAATGACTATTAAAATCTTCTTTTTTAATATCTCCAACAATATCTATACTAATTTGTAATTCAGGATTTGTCTTTTTCCAGGATAAAACAGAATTAAATAATCTTTCTATTCCATGCCAAGACCTATATTCTGAGCAACTTATTAATAAATTAATATTTCTATTATCAAAAATTTTAAAAGAAGGCGTTTCATTATTATGGCTTTCAAACCCATTAGAAATGACTTTAATTGGTTTATTAAAAGTTTCAGAATTTGCTATTTCATTAGTGACACAAATTTTACCATCAATAGCAATATCTGAAATTTTTTTTGAGAACTTATACAAAAATGCTAATTCTGGCCTTTTACTGCTATAAAATTCTGCTTCTATAAGCGTATGATATTCAGTTATTAAAGTAAATTTTTTATTTTTAAATGCCCTTTTAAAAAGGGGAGACAATCCATTAAATCTTCCAATTATGACATCAAAATTATGTTGATTTGCAAATTCTGAAATAAAATAAGGAGTTTTGAAAATACTTGTTTTAGGAAAAAAATTTGGAAGTTGGACTAACTTCAGATTCTTGGAAAATTCAATATTTATACTTTTTATATTATCAGTGAATATAACAATTTCAATATTTGAATATATTTTAATCCATACCTTGGCTTGGGCATTAATTTTTTTAATAACTCCAGGAGTATTAGCTGATATTAAATGAAAATGACCTATTTTTAAATTCACTTATCTTTTTTAATATATAGGTACGATATAATAAAAATTAAAGAAATAAGTAGTCCTAATAAAAATGGATAAAAAATCCAATTAAATTTATTTACAATTTCTTTATTTAGGGGTAATTCAGAAGGAGCAATTATTCTTACATATGGAGTTTCGTTAAATAAAGTCCTTCTTTGTATTTCTAATGTTGAAATTACTTCTTGATATAGTTTCCCAATAAATAATTTTTCCTGCTCTATAAATTCATAACTAATTAAATTTGATTGGTAAGCAGGATTTAAATTAATGGATTGAGACTGACCCTTTGCTAAAAAAGTTGAATTCTTTAATAATATTCTATAAAGACTATCCTGCCTATGCTCTAATTTATTTATATTTTCCCTTAATTCCTCTGTTTTCCCAAGTTTATAAAAATTAATAGTATGTGATAGTAAAGATTCTAAAATTAATTTGGTAAAGTTTTCATCTATAAATTTTCCCGAATATTTAGAAAAGGTTGTCCCGTCGTCTGCCGATTCTACTAATAAACCCTTTTTTATGATAGCTGATAAATCTCTTAATATTAAAATCTGTTCCCTACTTAAATCTTTATATTCTTTATTTTTTGGAAAAGAATCAATATTTAATTTTGAAAATTTAATAAAATAAGAACCAAAAGATTCTTTTGTGTTTTTGGGGTATGGCTTTAATAGCACCTCTTTAATCATTCTAACGTGAGTAAGCAATGCAATAAAATTTTGATTATTGAATACTCCCCCTTCTTTTATTGGTTCATTATTAAATCCAAATTGACCAACAATTGAAGGAATTTGTGGTTCCTTTAAATTATTACCTTCTGAAAAAACAAAAACTATCTCCGCAACATAATTTTCAGGTAAACTTTCGGCATAATACCATCCTATTAAACCAGATAAAATAGAAATGCCAAATATCCATTTCCAATAAATGGAAATTTTAAATATTCCTATTTTAACCTTTCCTAAAAAATCAGGTAAATTTACCTCCCCAGGGTACAAATCTTTTTCTTCCTCCATCATCTTATTTTAATAATTGAACTATGCCAATAATAAAAGTAGAAATTCCAGCAATCGTGGAAGATACCAAGGTTAAATCGGAAATTGAAAATGGTTTCTTTCTACCAGAATCTAAAGGAATTTGTGGAACTACTACTTCTGTTCCTGGTTCTACTCTGGGATAAAACTTAATGCCTAATAAATTCTTGGTTGAATTTGCACTTCCATCTGGGTATATGACAAATGTTTTCTTTTTAAGTGCTTCATCTTTAAAGCCTCCTGCTTTGTCAATATAAAAATTAGCTTTTTTTCCCCTATGATAACCAATAGCAACGGAATGATTTACTTCTCCATTTACTAATATTAAATTATTTTGCCTTGGAATAAAAAGTTTATCTTCTGGTTCTAGAAATATATCCATTAAAGATCCTGGTTTTTTAATAGCTTCCAGTAAATTAATGGCTACATCAAATTCGCGAGCTTCTTCCCTTTGAAATGAATCAACTTTTAAGCCTGTTGTCTGTTCGACTTTAGAATCCCTAGTATTAAACATAATTTTTCTCCTCAACTGAGCCCGAGCTAAATTTGCATCAGGTAAGTTTCCTCCTGCTCTTGTAAACAGGCTACTAATTCTCTCATCTTTACTTTTTAATGCATATTTTCCTGGAAATAATATATCTCCATAAATTTCTACAAAACTTTGACCTTTAATAAAAGGATTATTTCTAATCGTAATGACATCGAATGGTTGCAGAATTATTTCGTTAATCGTATCATTCAACCTCTTATTAGATAGATCTATTAATATACTCTCTGTTAGCTTTGCATTTTTATCTAATGGATCAACCGTTTGTAATCTTCTGGTAATTTCAATACTTTTCTCAGTTGCAAAAGGAGAAAAACCCTTAGACAAAAATATTAAGTCCTTAAGGGAGAGATTTTCCGCATATTGATAAATTCCAGGTGAATTTACTTCGCCATATATAGTAACTATTCTTTCATTTGAAAAATCTTTTTTTGAATTAATAGTAATTATATCACCAGCTTCAAGTTTCCATTCTTCATTATTGTTATCTATTAAACTTAAAGAAATTGAGGTCTTCGATTCGTCTGAGTTTTTCCTGAAAATAATAATCTTTTCGATAAATGCCTCTTTTAATAACCCTCCAGCCAAAAAAATTAAATCTTTCAAGCGTAAGCCTTCTCTATAGGGGAAGATACCTGGTTTTTGGACGGCTCCTTCAATGTTAACTGAATTTGTTTCCTCTAATTCAAAAATATTTTTAATTATTAACTCATCATCTGATTTTAAATCGATGTCCTGATCTGTATTTTCTGCCAATTTATTTAAATCAATGCTGAAAATTGAATTCCTTCCATCAGCTTCCTTTCTAAATAATAAGGCTCTTTCGTTATATGCCTCTGGTAAAACACCTAATCCTAAATTTATCAACTGCAATACTTTCATACCCGGTTTCCATGCGTAAGTACCTGGACGATAAACAGATCCAGAAATTTTAACCTTATTACTAAATCTGTCTCCTATTGTCCCAACAAAAAATTTATCTCCATTTTTTGGGATAAAAGATTTAAACAGAGAATCAGGAACATCAATTACTAATTTTTCTTTTATAGAATATCGTTCAACTTGAATAAGAGAACTAAAAGCATCTTCTTGAAATCCACCACAATAAAGTAATAATTGACTTAAATTTTCACCAGGAAGTAATTCAAATCTTGCTGGTTTTTTAACAGCCCCAGTAATAATTGTCCTTGTTTCAGCAAATGGTACTCTAATAATATCACCAGCTTCAAGATTCGTATTTTGAGGCATGATACCACTCGTTAAATAGGGATATAAATCTACAGTTTGAAAAACTTTATTTCCTCTAATGATCTCTATTTTTCTAAAAGAACCCAGCTTATTGGGGCCACCACAAAGATATAAAGCATTTAATAATGATGATAATGAGGAGATAGTATATTCCGCAGGCCTTTCAACTTCTCCTGTTATTAATACTTGTATGGACCTAGCCTCCCTTAACATTAAAGTTATTCGAGTGCTTCCATTATTTAATTGTGGATATATTTTTGCTAAAAGTACTTTAATCTTATCCCTTGCTTCTATTAAGCTTAAACCTGATAAATATACTGGACCCAAAAGTTCAACTCTTGCAAATCCTTCTGGATTTACCGTTAAAAATTGAACCTTATCTTGTATCCCACTTAAATCTAATATTAATCCATCGCCACTTCCTATGATGTAGTTCTTTGGGCTTGGCACCTTAACCTCTGATTTAAAAATAAATTGATTCCCATTAAATAAATTCCTTCCAAAACTTTCAATTTCACCAATATTGAAATTTAAATTCTGCTTTAATTCTGAAATAGTATCAATTTTAGGTTTTTTGATAGAGTCACTATTTAATTCTTTGGGAGAAATCTTTGCTCTTCTTTGTAATAGAATTTTATCATTTATCAGCTGTACTTCCTTTTCTGGCAATCCTCTATTCCTGAGTTCGTCTAAAATTTGAAAATCACTAAGTCCATTTTCAATACCTATTCGAATCACATAATCTATTTCAGATGCAGGGATTTGTCCCATCAAGGACGAATAAAAAACTAAACCAATAATTATAAACAGAAGTTTAATGAACTTGCTAGAGATATTACGCATTTAAAATGAATTAAAAGGCTCATTTATTATTTTCAAATTTGAAAAAGCTTCGCTTCTCATAAGTCGCAATTGATTTATGAAAATGATTTTCACTACTATAAAAACTATCATTAATTAAAATTAACTCATGCTAAGGTAGAACTTTTATGCGTAATTTTAGATACAATTGTTTCAAACAACTAGGATTTAGAATACTTTCTAATCTTTTAATGCAATCATTTTCAATATTTTATTTCATTATTAAAATAAGAATTTACAAAAATTACCGAATAATGGGTTTAATACCCCAATTAACTTTGGCAGGTACCGCCAAAGTAATTGACCCGGAAAAATTTTGTAATTATTTTCCAAACAAGCCTGCCAGCACTCTTTATTGATGAGTAAAACGTTTTTTATAGAAAATTTACTCTTTCCGCCTGCGCGCATAAATATAATAGGTTCATGAATGAGATAATATTTCCAACGCCCTTCCAAAAATCCTCTCAATAAAAACTCAAAATCACCCGCAACCTGAAAATTTTCTCTGTATAATCCTAATTCTAAATATTTCTTCCTTAATAAGAAAAAACCAGGGTGCGGGGGTTGTATCCCCCATTTAAAATGCGTCGGCAACCAATATTTAGTTTCATATTTACGAATAATACGATGATTCCCAATTTTTGGAACAAACCACACACTTCCAAGTACCGCTTCCATTCCTCCTTGAAAAATGGGTATAAGATTAGCCAGTATCTGATTATTTACATAGAAATCATCTCCATGCAAAATACCTATGATTTGCCCTTTTGCTTGCTTTATTCCCTTATTTATTGCAGCATAAATTCCTTTGTCGGAACCAATGATTAGTTTCCCTTTAAAAGAGGCAGCTTGTATTTTTTCAATCGTACCATCTGTTGAGTTCCCATCCACAATAATGTGTTCTATATATTTATATTCTTGATTTTTAATGGATTGAATACAATGTTCAATCGTTTTGGCACAATTTAAAGTAGGGGTAATGATGCTAATCCATATATGCTCTGTCATTTTATTTTTGCTTTTTGAATAAGTATATTACCCATTATCAAAAAGTTTAGCCCCGTTCGTTTAAAACAATCTATCGCTTCAGCTGGTGAATTAACTATAGGTTCATTTTCGTTAAATGAGGTATTTATTAAGGCTGGTACTCCGCTTTTTTTATAAAACGACATAATTAGTTCGTGAAATATGGCATTTTCTTCCTTTCGGACAGATTGAATTCGGATGGAATGATCAACATGAAAGAATGTTCCTTCGGCATTGAACTCCTTTCTATTTATTCCCTTTACCTGCTCCATAAAAGGTAAAAAATCACTGTATCCTATATATTCCTGTTGATATTCTGCTAAGACGGAAAGCGCAAAAGGTCGAAACTTTTCCCTGTTTTTTATCGCTACATTTAACGTGTCTCTAATACCCGAAATCAAAGGATTTGCCAAAATAGACCTGTTACCAAGGGATCTTGGTCCAAATTCTGCTCTTCCCTGAAACCAAGCTATGATTCCTCCTGAGATTAAAATTGAGACTACTTTTTGAATTATTTCCTCCAAATTATATTCCTGGAAGTGACATTTTTTTTCGATACAAACTGCCTTAATTTCGTCATCAGTAAAACATTTACCTTTAAATGAATGAAAAATAGACGCTGTTCTTGCTCCATTTCTTTCTTGAAAATGCACCCATTGGGCAGCACCCAAAGAAAGACCCGCATCATGCGATGCACAGGGTACGTATATATTTTTAAAAGGTGTTAAGGATTTAATTTTACCTATGGCTACAGAATTTTGTATAGATCCTCCTGCCAAACAAAGATTTCTGACTGCACTCATACCAGCAAGTTGATTTAATCTTCTCATCAATATGAATTCAAAAACTTTTTGAACAGATGCGGCAAAATCGGCATGTTGTGAAGATAATTCTCCGCCAGGATGTCTTGAAAATCCCCATCTTTCTTCCCATAGTTTTGAAAAAAATAAAGGGATAGAGGGGTATCCAGATAAATTATTCTCCCCAATTAATGGCCTATCCCATATAAAATACTCATTTTTCAACTTAAAAGTGCCTTCTTTTTGCCAATGAAACATCTCTAATAATTTTTCAAAAAAAACAGGTTTTCCATAAGCTGCTAAACCCATCAATTTATATTCATCCCCCACTTCCTGAAATCCTAAATATTGACTTGATGCGGTGTAAAACAAACCTAAGGAATGAGGAAAAATGGTATTTCCAAGGACTTTTATCTTATTTCCCTTTCCTATAGCCCACATGGAGGTTGAAAAATCCCCAGATCCGTCCAAAGAATATATCAATGACTCTTCAAAAGGAGAGCTATAAAATGCCGATGCAAGGTGAGAACGGTGATGCTCTATAAATCTTAGTTTTCTATTGGGTGTCCATTGAGGGAAATATTTCTTCCATTCTTTATTGAAACTTCCAAATTCCCTTTTACTTTTAATTAAATGCTTTGGATTATCAAGTGAAAAAAGCATCCTTCTGAATATATTTGCCGATTTATCACCTGCAACTGCTATAAAATCTAATTGATCAAAAGAAATACCTGCACTTTCTAAGCAAAACAAGATAGATTCAGCCGGAAATCCTTCCCAATGTTTTACTCGTTTAAACCGTTCTTCTTCAGAGCCAAACAACCAGTGCCCATTTTTTAAAAAAACAGCAGAGGCGTCGGGATGCCCAAAATTTATACCTAGAATATTCATGAGGGATTTAAATTTAACTTAGATTAAAAAGTTGATAATATCTTGTCGTGTTGATCAATAATAGATTGAAAAATATATTTATTCTTGTTTTTAATTCCTTCAGAAATATAATGTACCCTTAATGATTCGTTATTGATTACAGATAAAATACCCTTATGAATATCTTCAGGTGACAGTGGATCTACCAATACTGCTCCATTTCCAGCCACCTCTTCCGTAGCTCCTCCTCTTGAAGTTATAACAACCCTACCTACACTCTGTGCTTCAAGAATGGGTAATCCAAATCCCTCTGTCAAGGAAGCAAATAAAAGCAAATCGCAAGAATGATAAAAACCAAGCATCTCCATTTCAGAAAGTTGAGCAAAATTTTGATATCTAATTCCTGCATGAAATAAGTCCTTTTTTTGACTCTCTGTCAATAATCCAACAATATTAAATTGACATGAAATACCTTTTAATGCTTTTATGTGATTATCTAAATTTTTATTCCAGGCAGTTCCTACATGAAGAATAACAGGACAATTTTTATTGAATTTTTTTGGAAAGAATTTGAAATGAGAAGAAATCAAACAGGGAATAACTATAATTTTTAAAGGATTACAACCAGTGACCCTGACAATTTCATTTTTTGTATGATTAGAAATAGCAATAATGGTCTTTGCCTTTTTTACCGGCAAATAAATCCAGAAAAACCATAAAACCAACCAAGACAGTCCTTTTTTGGGATATAGAAACAAGACATCATGAATGGTTATAATCAGTGACTTGCCAGGGATGAAAAAAGAAACGAAATAGATATCTCCAATGATATGATTTATTTCATGTCTATGAAACCAGGCAAAAAACATCAATTTGATTCTTCTTAAAAAACCCTTGCTAAAAAATGGCATTTCTATCCAGTCAATTTCCCATTTTCCTGTTTTTAAAAGACCTGCGCGCACTTCATTTAATGTATTTTCAATACTATAATGAAATCCCAAAATAGGTTTACGGGTAAAAAAAACGATTCTTTTGTTCATATTGACTGGACAAGGAAATGATTCCCCATAAAAGGAAAAATGAATTATAAGTATTGGATACAATAGGGAAATATCCTAAAAGGAGGATGAACAAAAGGGCATTTATCCATTTTGGGATATTACTTAAAGCAATAAAGAGGATAATAAATAAAAGCTTTAGCATAAATAATACCCATCCACCTTCGATTAAAATCCTTTCCATTTCTTCTTCAAAATAACCATACCTTAAAATATTGGCCGATATTCCCCACAACTCGTTAGCGCCCTGGTAGGTACATCCTAATCCATAACCAAACCATTCCTTTTCACTGGAGAAAAAGATTACATTTTCCCAAGGAGTAATAAATCTGCTTGTTTGTTCCCCGGATGCTACATTTAAAACTACCCTATCCGACAGATTAATGAATGGTTGAAATAAAAAATGATTTACCCAGGGGAATAACCACAAACTTGTAAGAAGAAAACTAAAACCCAGGACAGAATAAAAATTTATCAGACGAGGCATGCCTCTTGAAATTTTTGAAATTATCCAGATTAAAATAAATGCAAAAATAATCGCACGACTCCCATTTAACAAAGCCAGAATTCCTAAACAAATTTCATGAAAAAAAAGGATAATTGGTTTATATTTTGGTCGCAAGCTATTACACCATAACTGAAAACTCATAAATAAAATATAGGATCCCAATCCACTTACATAACTAAATGTTCCTGTTACCCTGGCACTTTCCCCCATTAAAGCAATATCTCCAATAGCCTTGAAATTTGCATATTGATTTATTGAATGTTCAACAGGTAATGCATACTGGAAAATGGCAAGAATGGTTTCCAAACCTAAAATAAAGAGAGAAACAGGATAAAATTTATCCCAGTCAACCTTATTATTATTTGCCAGAAAAACAAATAATCCGGTCCAGAAACCGCCATGTAAAAGGAAACCAAATATGGAATGAAATATTCCACAACTTTCTGGTGCCAATACAAGCAATAATAAAATCAACCAATGAATAAATAAGTATTTATAAATTTTACTTTGATTCCAGGGGTAAAATCCAAGACAAAATAACCATGGTAAAAGGATTTGAAATCCTAAGACGGCATGGCTAAAGATTGACGGCAGTAAGAACCATTTTCGAAGTGAACCAGAGAAAATAGCACACAATAAAAGCCCTAAAAAGAATATTTCCCTTTTAGTAAGCCTTGTTAAGGGCATGAAAACAGTTTATGATAATCGCCAATATTTCTTTGACTACTTTGCGAGTAGGATTCAGCACATTTTAAAGCCCCTTGACAAAATTTTTGATAGGCAGTATCATTTATATGTCTCAATTCATTTAATAATTCTATCAAATTTGACATATCCTCTAAAATAAAACCCCCATTCAGTTTTTTAATATTTTCCCATGGAGTATTTATACTGGTAATGACAGGAATACCTTTTGACAAACATTCAAAAATAGCAAAGGAGAAATTTTCCGCATCCGACGGTAAAATCATGAAATGAACCTCCCTTAATTTTAAATAACAGCCTAAAGAAGCAACGGATCCATGATAAAAAACCCGCTTACCGAGTAACTCCATTAAAGGAAAACACCTTTTCTTCCAATAAAATTTGTCTTCAATTGGACCAACAATAGATAAAGAAATACTGACATCCGTTTTTAACAAACTTTCAAGAATCAGATGAAGATTTTTCTTTGGAGTAACCCTACTGTAAAATAGTAAATGAAGGACACCCTTATTTTTGTAAGTATGGTTTATTTTAGTTGCCTTCGGAGGTACCAATAACTTAGTGCTGAAAATAATTGCATTTTCACCAAAAAGCTTCCGAATCTGGTTTTGCTCATGAATAGAAGTAGCCTGCCATCTGATAATTTTGTGCCATCCTAAAAACACAAAAACTTTTAAATAAATCCATTTCTTGACAAATTTCTGGTTAAGAGATCCCTGGTCTAGCATACCATGAGGACATACAATAACAGGAATTCTGCCCCAAAGAGCCAATATTAGTGGAATCAGAAAGAAAAAAAAACCATAAATACCCTGCAAATAAATCCAGTCTGGTTTAAAAGAATAAAAATGAAAATAATTTTTAATCTGTATAATTCCTTTATGGGCATACCAAATGGGAAAAAATCTTTCTCCAAATTTTATGTTGGTCCATTTATTAGGATAAATATCTGGATAACAATATATTACATTTAGGTCAGTATTGGAAGTAATAATCCTTATATTGAATAAATTGGCATTAGACAACAGATGTTTGGTTGATGTTTGCATCCCTCCAGCAAGATATCCCGGGCTAAAATATTCCTGAAAAAGAAGAATTTTAGGTGATTCCATCATTTTTATACCTTGCTAATTACCTCAATGAGGCAATTATTTAATTCATCCTGGTAGTTTTCCCAGGTAAGTTTATCTACCTTGGCGGAAGCTTGCTTTCCCATTTTTAATCTTAATGAAGGATTAAAATATAAGAATAAGATCGTTTTAATCCATGGATCTTCCTGGATAGGTAAAACGAATCCCGAATTTTCGTCTATCCAGGCAGAAGCGCCCACATTGTGACTTACTACAACGGGTAATCCAACAGCCATTGCTTCAATAACTGCCATTCCCCAACTATCCAGATAGGAAGGAAATACAAAAATATCGGCATCACGCAAATAATTTGCTACTGAAAGTTGATCCATAACACCCTTAAAAACAATATTTGGAAGCTCTGTTTTATTTCGAAATGAATGTCCATTTGAACCAATGAGGGTAAGAGAAATTGGAAGAAAAAGGAGTCTCTCCATTATTTTAATCAAAAACAAAATCCCTTTTGCTTCCGACAGATTTCCTACAAATATCAACTTAAGTACATGGTTATCAATTATTTTAGGATATGGAATTTTATAAAAGATTTGGGGATTAAAACCCAGAGTAAGGGAAAATAATTTTCCTTCGGGAATTCCTGCCTTCATCAAGGAATTTTTCATTTTCGAGGAAATAACCAGAATATAATCTGCTAAATCATATTCGATTAATTTAACTTTTTTAATTTTTCCAAATAAGGAATCGTTTCCCCAATCTTTTTTAAGGAATACATTTACATTTCTGATGGTTTCCAATTCATGTACATGAATCTGTGCAAGATCAAGAATACAAATACCCTGATATTTTTTAACTGCCAGAAAGGAGTCCTTACAAGATTTTTCCGAACCGATTAACATAAAAGGTTGCCATTTTCGCACCCAACAACACACCCACCTGTCGTGTAGTCGGTCTCGAATGAAATTCCTTCTCTCGCCCTTAAAAAAAAGTCGTAAAATCATTTCTCTAAGCCACCAGATAACAGGAATAATCATCTGATGATTAGGAACAATAAAACTTTTCCTTTGCTGTATAAATAACCAATTCCTCATAAAAGCAGGAGGATTAAACAAGATAGAGGATAGCCAATAGATCTTTCCATTAAAAAACTTGCTTAAAGAAAGGACCAAATGCGGCGTATGTTGTTTTGATGGATTAGTAACGAAAATGTTCTTGGACAACTTTTCTAATTATTGGTAAATAAACGAGCTTTATATGTTTTTCCAGATCATGTTCCCTATACCATTCATTTAATTTTGAAGCTAAAAACGATGGAGCTTGGTAAACCTCTTCGTTTATTTTTTGAAAATGGACAGATTCCAACAAACCATCCATGGACGCAAAATGATCATCCCTTGAAGGAGCCGACAGAACGGCTAAACCATGTGAAGCGTAAGCGGCAAAAATGCCAGATTTTGAAAAAAAATCAGGCGGATATGTAGTTAGAACAGCATATTTACAAGAAGAAAGCAAGCAAGAAATTTCATTAGCCTTTAAAAATCCAAGGTGAATAATTGGAACCGGCAAAGAGGGTGGTACAGGATCTAAAACCCCAATATCTATCATTTTAGTCCATTCCCAATTTTCAGAAACAGTTTGAATGTATTTTCCCAAAAAAGAATAGGCGCTTCGCTTTGCCTTAAGATTTCCCCATATAACAGCATAATCGTTTCTCATTTCAAAAGGAAACGAAGAAGCGGGAACAGGAATATTTGAGAAAACAGGGAATTTAGTTACTGGAGTAGGAAAATGAGGTTCGAACGCATGACAGCTCACAACCGAAAAATCGGCTATTTTAGATAACTTGTGGAAAAGTAGTTTTTGATATTTTTGAAGGTAAAAACTTTTTTGCCATGGAATAAAAGATTTGGCAAAAAGCTCGTGGAAAGTAATGAGGAGCCGATTTCTGCTATTTTGCTTCCATTTTTCAAGAGCGCAAATCAAATTTCCAGGTGTACCGTATTTAGAATAACCATATCCGACATAATGCAGATGAATGAAAGCAAAAGGTTTGAATAGGGCAGAAATTGTATTTTCCGAAAAGGATGGCAAAGATAAAAAATGAAATTTGATGCCAGTTTTCAATGAAAGAGATGAGGCAAGCAATGCTGCAAAATCCTGAACTCCATTAAAAGAAACAGGAAATGCAGGTAAAATAACCAGGCAATTATCAAAAGGGAGCAAATGTTCCAAAATATAGCAAAGCTCCGATAAGTCGCAAGGACTTGACCGGGTGAATGAATCAATTACCCGGTAAGAATAGGCTAAAATAAAAAGGGGAGCAAAAAAAAGCGTTTATTTCATTGGACAGAAAGAGGCCATTTTCAATTTGTTAAAACCCTACAAACGCCAGTAACTAACCCCTAAATCTCTAAGATCTTTTTCGTTGCAGATTCCTTTTATATCAAATAAAATAGGTGAATCATTCATTAATTTCCTATAATCTGCTGCCTTGTATTTTCGGTAATCAGCATGTGCAACGGCCACGATGATACCATCATAGTTACCCGCCGGTTCGTCAATTAAGGTAAGTTTATACTCATGAGCCACCTCATTTGGAGAAGCGTTCGGATCTACCAGATGAACATTTACCGAATAACCCATAATTTCGCGTGCAAGGTCTGCAACTTTAGAATTACGTATGTCTGAAACGTCTTCTTTGAAAGTTAAACCCATAATAAGGACTTTACACTGAGATGGATTTTTGCCAATCTGAAGTAAACTTTGGGTAAGTTTTTTAGCTATATATGCAGGCATATTGTTATTAACTCTTCGTCCAGACAGAATAACCTCAGGGGAATAGCCATATTGTTGCGCTTTATAGGTCAAATAATAGGGATCGACCCCAATACAATGGCCACCAACCAAACCGGGAAAAAATTTCAAGAAATTCCACTTTGTACCTGCAGCTTCCAGAACATCATGCGTACTAATACCCATTTTATCGAAAATAACAGCCAATTCGTTCATTAAAGCAATGTTCAAATCACGCTGGGTATTTTCAATTACCTTAGCAGCCTCTGCTGCTTTTATTGTTTTAGCTTTAAATACACCAGGTTCAATGATTGATCCATAAATATCTGCTATAATTTCAAGCGCTGCCTCATCATTTCCAGAAACCACTTTTGCTATTTTTGTAATGGTATGTTCCTTATCTCCGGGATTAATCCGCTCTGGAGAATACCCCAGTTTAAAGTCTTTTCCTACTTTTAAACCTGAAACTTCTTCAAGTATAGGTAAACAATCATCCTCCGTGCAACCCGGAAACACTGTTGACTCATAAACGACAACATCTCCCTTTTTCAAAGCACTACCAACCAGTCGGGAAGCACTTAAAACATAGCTTAAATCGGGAACGTAATGTTCGTCAACAGGCGTCGGAACGGTAACTATAAAAAAGTTACCCTCTTTTAAGTCTTCAGCATCAGCTGTGAAATAAATATCTCTGTCTTGAAATTCCTCTGGCTCAAGCTCTTTTGAAGGATCGATGCCTTTACGCATCATATCGACCCTAGGTTTACTAATATCAAATCCAATGACCTTAAAATACTTGGCAAAAGCTAAAGCAATGGGCAGACCAACATAGCCTAGTCCAATGACTGCCATTTTATTTTGTTTATTTTTATACTTAGAAAGCATATGAAATTATTGATAATAAGAATTATACCATTTAACGAACTCAAAGATACCTTTTTTATAATCGATTTTAGGTTGAAACCCTAATTTTTGAAGTGGGGAAATATCAGAAAAAGTAGCCAATACATCACCAGGCTGCATGGGAAGTAAATTGAGTACGGCCTTTTTATCCAGTTGATTCTCTATTTCCTCAATAAAAGACATCAATTTAACTGGTTGGTTATTACCAATATTAAATACTCGATAGGGTGCTGAGGATGATGCCATGTCGGCTGTTTCCGTCTGCCATTTATCATCAGGTTGGGGAGGATTTTTCATAACTATATTTATCCCATCAACAATATCACTGATATAGGTGAAGTCTCTTTCCATATTTCCATTATTGAATACGTCAATAGGTTCACCCTTTTTTATAGCCTTCGTAAATAAGAACAAAGCCATGTCAGGTCTTCCCCAAGGACCGTAAACGGAAAAGAATCGAAGTCCTGTGGTTGGAATCCCAAAGAGATGGCTATAGGTATGAGCCATCAATTCATTGCTTTTTTTTGAAGCAGCATACATTGAAATAGGATGATCAACTCGCTGAGCCGTAGAAAAAGGTAATTGAGTATTTAATCCGTAAACACTTGAACTGGATGCATAAACCAGATGTTTTACAGGATGCGACCGGCAAGCCTCCAGTATATTTAGGAAACCAGCGATATTAGATTTCACATAAGTATGCGGAAATTTAATGCTGTGTCCCACCCCTGCCTGTGCGGCCAGATTAACGACGATATCGAAATGCTCTCGTTCAAATAAACGCATGATTCCTTCCTCATCTTCCAATTTCATACGAATAAATCGGAAGGAAGGATAGGTGACACTATGCACCAGCTCGCCATCGACAATGTTTTCATAAACACCCAGAATCTTTAACCTGTTCCACTTTAATCCAGGTTCGTAATAATCATTTACAGCGTCAAAACCAACTACCTCGTAACCCTCTTTAAGCAGGCATTCTGCTAAATGAAAACCGATAAAACCAGCAGCACCTGTAAGTAATATTTTCAAAGAAAACAGCTTTTTGTCCAAGAAATAAGAGTGAAAATACAAAAATATTGGTAATTACCCTAAAAGCACCCGTCGCCAACCTATTTAAAAAACACATATTCCTCTCAAAATCACCTATCTTTGTGAAAATGAGGAATAATATGAAGGGATTAATACCCATAGGCTTTTCCGATTTCAGAGAAATCATCGAGAGAGGATACAGGTATATTGATAAATCCAAGTATATCCATACACTTTGCACAACAGGGAAATATTATTTTTTGTCCCGACCGCGCCGTTTTGGAAAATCGCTCACTATTTCCTTGATTAAAGAATTATATTCAGGCAGTAAAAATCTTTTCAAAGATTTATGGATAGAAGATAAATGGAATTGGGATAAAAGGTATTCCATTATACATATTTCTTTAAAAAGTCTTAACTATAGAAAACTGGATTTAGATGAGGCCTTAGTTTTAAAACTACATGAAATAGCCGATGAAAATGACGTAAAACCCTTGGGGCTCTATGCCAAAGATTTGTTTTTATCTCTAATAAAGGAATTGTCAAAATCCAGCAAAGTGGTTGTCCTTATTGATGAATACGACGCCCCAATTATTGATTTTATTGGAGAAGATATATCCAGAAGTAAAAAAAACAGAACTATCCTAAAGGAGTTTTATAGTATTCTGAAAGAAGCTGACGCCCATTTGGAATTCGTATTTCTCACGGGCGTAAGTAAATTTTCTAAAATGGGTATATTCTCTGGGTTGAATAATCTATGGGACATAAGTTCAGATCGTCAATATGCTACGATGTTTGGTTATACGCAGGAAGAATTAGTATCTTATTTTTCAACAGATCTGGAAGAATGTATATTGGAATTAAAAAGTTCCAGGGACGATTTGTTAGCGCAGTTAAAAAAATGGTACAATGGTTATCGTTTTCACCAACAATCCGAAACTGTTTACAATCCAGTTTCCGTGAACTTGTTTTTTACATCGAAGGAATTTAACAACTATTGGTTTGAAACAGGAACGCCCACTTTTTTGATTCAATTATTGAAAGAAAATGGAATATATAATTTGGAAAATCAGAAGAAAACAGAACTTGATTTCATGTCTTTTGATTTAGAAGATCTGCGAATTTTTGGCTTACTTTACCAAACGGGATATCTGACCATTCATTCCCGACAGGAAAATGGATTATACTTGTTAGATTATCCCAATTATGAGGTAAAAAATGCGATGTTGTTATACTTAATGGAAGCCTTTTCAGGGTCAGCTGCTTCGCCATCAGGATTGGAATTGGCTTTGAATATGGAAGAGTCCTTTCAACAGGGAAATATTGGAGAGGTAATAGAAAATCTCAATATTTTATTTCAATCTGTCCCATATCAACTAGCTTCACCAGCTACTGAAAAATTCTTTCATGCTTCCATTCATTTGATATTTACCCAATTAGGATTGCGTATCCATAGCGAAGTGTGTACAAGTAATGGCCGAATTGATAGCGTAATTGAAACACGAAACACCATTTATATATTAGAATTTAAATTAGACCAATCGGCTAAAAAAGCCTTAGATCAAATAAAGAAAAAAGAATATTTCCAGCCTTATAAATTACTGAGTAAAAAAATAATCGGTATAGGCATTCAATTGAACAGCAGCACAAGAAAAATTGAAGACTGGTGGGAAGAAAAGATGTAATTTGTAATTGGTACCTGGTTGTTCTTGTTACCAAATCATCCATCACCAATCACCGTTCCCAATGCGGCATCACCAAAACGGTTGCGAATACGATCGAGCGTTTTTTGTAAATGTATGTTTTTTGCACCCTGATCAAAAAGATCCAATTGGGGCGACCCTTTTACTAATCCACCAAGCTGGACGCCTAATAGTCGAATGCCTTGTCTTCTGTCAAATAGTATTGCCAGTAATTCGCATGCTTCTCTTTCCAAGGTGCTATCCATGCAGGTAGGCGTAATTTTCTTTTCTCTACTGAAAGTGTTGAAATCAGCGTATCTGATTTTAACCCGAATGCGGGTACAAAGGCATTTCCGTTCACGCAATTGCTTGCTTAACATCCCCAAATAAGTAACTAAATGTCTTTTAAGAATGGCTAAATCCGTTGTCTCCCTATCTAGTACTTGTTCCCATTGGAGGGTATCCTGTTGTTGATGAGGTACAACAGGAGAATAATCCTCTGCATTGGCCTTTTTCCATAATTGTACCCCCGGTTTTCCAAATTCTCTTTCCAGTAATCTGGGGGGCAATGCAGCCAGAAGACCAATCTCGCGAATCCCCATCAAATTTAATTTTCTGGAAATTATATCCCCTACTCCCGGCAGCTTGCGCACTGGCAATGGCGATAAAAATATTCTCTCAGTACCTTTTTCGATAAGTCGAGCCCCATTGGGACGTGCCTCTAAAGTACCTATCCTCGCCACCAGCTTATTAATAGCCAAACCTATAGATAAAGGCAAGTGTGTTTCACGAAAAATACGCTGCTTCAGCTCCTCTGACCAACGCCAGCAACCAAAATATTTATCCATCCCTGTGAGATCTGCATAGAAAGCATCTAAGGTAGCACGTTCACAAACTGGCACGGCATCTTGTATGATTTCCTCAATAATCCCGGATTCCCGTTGGTAAGCCTCCATATCTCCTTGTATAACAATAGCTTCCGGACACATTCTGCGAACCATCCGAATAGGCATTCCCGTGTGAATACCCCAGCTGCGAGCCTCAAAACTGCAAGATGCAACGACGCTTTGAACCCCATTTCCACTGATAATGAGCGGTTTGCCTTTCAAGCTAATGTTACGTCGTATTTCAACCGACGCAAAAAAAGAATCCACATCCAAATGTAGGATAGCACGTTCAAACATGGTATAATAAAATTTTGTGCGTTACAGGGTAGTATATCTGTACGCAGCAAAGATAATAAAACAATTTGTTTTAATAAAACAAATTGTTTTATTATTTATCTAAAGTTTCATGTAAAAGATGATTGGCTTTAAAAAAATATTTACCCTTAGTTTCTTCGTGATACTACACTTCCATAAATTCATTTGGAATAATATCAACCTCTGGGCGAAGAGCCTTTCTATAACCAATATGCACCCGGTCAACCTGCATTTTTCCTGCCTTAAAATAAAGGCTTACTGCTTCCTTATTATGCGCGCGCACGGTGGTAAGAAAATAATACTGATATTTTTGAGAAAGCGCAGGACTAGCCATAAATTCTATAATAAGGGCGAAGGCTCCCTTTGTTTTAAAATCGGGATGAATGGCAAAACCTGTTCCCTTAATAAATAGTTTTTTAGCCGTTTTTAACCTAAAAATCAAACCAGGAATTTTCCACCAGGATAACTTGCCCCTCGCAGATTTAAGAAGTGGATTTATATCAGGAAAGGTAGCACAAAAAGCAGCTGGTTTTCCGTTAATATAACAAATAGCCAAAAGCAATGGATCTAAAATAAGCTTGGATTCCTCTAAAATAGCTTTAATTTTCTGAGGTTCTGCTGGTTTAAAATGTTCAAACCGACCAAAAGCTGCATTGAAAATCTCACAAAAATCTTCAGCATACTTTTCTTTTTTCTTTGGATCATAAAGTTCTACAACCACCTCATTACTCTGTCTGATTCGGTCACAAACCGCTCTTAACCGACCAACATCCAGATCATTTAAATCTCCCTTAATAGAAAGAATCTGTTCCCACGAAATATAACCATTTGATTCAAAAAAGGAAGCATAGTAAGCAGGATTATAATTTTCCTGAAACAAAGGCGGATAAAATCCTTTGACCAGTAAGCCCCAATATTTATCTCTACCACCAAAGTTTACAGGTCCGTCAACAGCATGCATACCCTTTTCTCTAAGCCAGTTTTCAGCTGTGTCAAATAAAAGCTTTGCACAAGCTGAATCCTCAATGCATTCAAAAAAACCAATTCCTCCGATTGGGTAATCTAGATGTCCGTTAGATTCATGGTCAATAAAGGCCGCAATCCGACCAACAGGTTTCTCCTGATCATTCAATAAAACAAAAACCCGTGATTCTCCATGTGAAGCAACAGGGTTTTTCAACGGATTAAAAACATTTTGCACATCACCTTGAAGCGGTGAAATCCATTGCTTATCATTTTCATAAATGAGAAAAGGGACAGAATGAAACAACTGCCAGCCTCTTGAATCTAAAACTTCAACACACTTCATGACGTACTTTTTTTAAAAAAATATGGGTTAAAAAAGCAAAATGCATTTAAAGTTAAGAAATAATTGGCACGGTTATTGGTTTCCAATATTTTTAATAAAAGAAATAGTTAATTACAAAACTGGTCTCCTATTTATTATTTGTTAAAAGAAAAAAGGCTGTCCCCCGACAGCCTTTTCTTATTTTTATATTAAAACTCCGCATTTCCAGGCGTCCTGGGAAAAGGAATAACATCACGAATATTACCCATACCGGTAATAAACTGCACCATTCGTTCAAATCCAAGTCCAAATCCTGAATGAGGAGCTCCACCGAAACGTCTTAAGTCTAGGTACCAATCCATTTCATCGGGATGAATACCTGATTTTTCCATACGATCAAGGAGCACACTTTCTCTTTCTTCTCTTTGAGAACCTCCTATGACTTCACCAATTCCCGGGAAAAGTACGTCCATGGCAGCAACTGTTTTATCGTCATCGTTGAGACGCATATAAAACGCTTTAATATCTTTTGGGTAATTGCGAACAATTACCGGTTTTTTGAATTCTTTTTCTACCAGATAACGTTCATGCTCCGCCTGTAAGTCACGCCCCCATTCAACTGGGAATTCAAACTGGCCTTTTTTATAGGGTTTTGACTGCATCAAAATAGCGATGGCTTCATCATAAGTAATTCTGACAAAATCATTATTTACTACAAATTCCAATTGTTCTAAAAGCCCTAATTCACGACGTTTATCTGACGGTAAATTTTTCTCTTCATCTTTTAAGCGCTGGTCGAGAAAAGCCAGATCTGTTGCATGATGTTCAAGGACATATGAAATAAGGTATTTACAAAACGCCTCAGCCAAATCCATATTATCTACAATATCATAGAAGGCCATTTCAGGTTCAATCATCCAAAATTCAGCCAAATGTCTAGGCGTATTAGAATTTTCGGCCCTAAAAGTGGGTCCAAAAGTATATATTTTACCTAATGCAAGCGCAGCAATTTCACCTTGTAACTGACCGGAAACTGTTAAGTTTGTTGCTTTTCCAAAAAAATCTTTCGTAAAATCAACTTTACCCTCTTCATTTAAAGGTGGCTTATCAGGACTTAACATGGTTACCCTGAACATTTCACCTGCTCCCTCTGCATCACTTCCTGTGATAATTGGCGCATGCAAATAGTAAAACCCACGATCGTTGTAAAATTTATGCACAGCAAAAGCAACTGCATGTCTGATCCTAAAAACGGCACTGAAGGTTTGAGTTCTCATCCTGAAATGAGCCTTTTGCCTTAAGAATTCCATCGTCTGTTTTTTAGGCTGCAGTGGATATTTTTCTAAGTCATTATCCCCCAGAATTTCAACAACGTCTGCATGAATCTCAAACTGTTGGCCGGCTCCCTGAGAAAGTTGAAAACTACCTGTTACCTTAATACATGCGTGAAATCCTATACGACGTATGATGGTTGTATCCATTTTTTCAGGATCAACCACTATTTGTAAGGTGCCAGAATCACTTCCATCATGAAGAGCAATAAATTGATTATTCCTAAAAGCACGCACCCAGCCCATAACGGTAACTTTTTCACCGACTGGCTGATTTTTCAATAGCGATGCTATTTCTGTTCTATTGTACATATCCCTTCCTTTTTAAAGACGCAAAAGTAAAGATTTTCCCTATAATTTTATCTCTTTCTGCTTAGGTAATCCCTTACTTTCGACTGGAATAACCAAGTAGACTTTCCCAATAAGCCCGGAAGGGGTCAAATCCCATTTTTTGGCATTGAATGGCTGATAGCGGATATCTACTATATTAATGTCATAAAAAGTCTTCCATTCGGGTGGTTCCGAATCGCGTTTTCGCATCAAATTAGCAGCGCTGTTTTGCACCACAATTTCAATATTATTTCTCTTTTTTAAGATTTGTACTGGAATCCTGACTTCAAAAGGAAATGACCAGGCAGTTCCACAGTAAAATCCGTTTATGGTAACTGCTGCCGTTTCTTTAACCTGATCGAATTTAAGAACCACATATTTATGATGTTTTGGAACTTTATCTAAAGAAAAAGTGGTTTTATACGAACCCTTTCCACAAAAAGATGCTAATTCGTTTGAACCCCAATTTGTCCAGGATTGCAGCGTATCTGCCTTTTTAGATGGAATATCCGTTCTCTCAAAAAGCCCTTGGAATGAAACCTCCCAGTCTTTCCCAATTTCTACTTTTCTACCTTCAGTATTGACCTTCCACTCATCAATTGTTGCACCTGTAAAATAAGTGTATAATATCATCGATTTACCTGGAGCTAGATTTACCCTTATTTTACCATCCGATAAAATACGCCCTCTCTCCCCTGTAAGCGGATCCATCCACTCATAATTTGGAGAAATAATACCTGGTGAAATCATTTGATTTACCACCTTGGAACCTTGATTTACTAAAAAATAAAAATACCCTTTTGATGTTTTTTTTCTAATAAAATCTAAACCATATAATTTCCAGGTTTCGTGTACCGATAAAATTTTATTCAGATCCGAGATTAAACTGCTACTAATCTTGAAAGAAATATTCTTACTTACTATGGATCTGCCTTTGGCTGATAGCCCTGAAAACTTTTCTGGCAACTGATCTACAAATAAAATATTTGCTCCTGCTTTTGATAACTCCTGAAGATATTGAAAAGTAGATTCAGAGATGTAGGTTGTAGCAGGAATAACCAGCGCAGAAACGGAAAGGTGATCATTATACAAACGACCTTTCTCCCCAATTTTTAGTTCCTTTAATTGCTTGTCGGAGATATAATCAAAACTTATACTATTGTTCCATAGTATTTTAGCTGTCTGCCCAAACGGAGTTTGACCAAACCATTTTGAATATTTATGCACATCAAGTTGTAATAAATGTGAACCGGTATGTTTACTCCACAAATCATGAATGGGAAAATATAATAGCACATCGGCATCAGACTTACTTCCCTGTAATTCTGTTTGTATGATTTCAATATATTTATTCAATAAATGAAATTCGTCTTTAAAATGGGATTGTAATCCCACATTTGAAGAAGCATAAAAAAGCCATCCTGGATAGGGCACCTCCTTGGGTGAATAAGTGGTGCCATGATAAAAGATATGATTAATTCCCGAAACAAATAACTCATCAACCTGTGGTTTCAACTGACTCAAATTTACTTTAAAATGGTTCGCAAGCCAGGTGCCTGTTTCTGAACTAACCAATGATTTCCCTTTGACATTTGCTGCCGAAGAAGCCATTTTCAACATTAATGGGTTAGGTCTGCCAAAACGGGATTCTTCAAAATCTTCGTCACAGGCTAATCCTGGAATATCAAATTCACTACATCCAAAAGATTCAGTTTCTGGAATATCAGATAGTGCATATAAATCGAGCAAATTACCGGGAGATCCATGTGCCTGAAGCCTTGATAAACTATTTTTACTTTTAACCCATTCCGTCCATATTGAACCAAATGATTCATATAACAAATCGGATAAAACCTCTCTGATATCACACATTACATAAGGAAAATCTGCATGTGAAGTATCTTTAAGGATATTCAAATATGGCAATAAGGAATAACCCTTTTTCTCTTCGAAGACAAGAGATAAATTTTTTGTCCAATCGGCTCCAAAAACTTCATAGGAATCATGGTAATAAGCTCTGGGACTAATTTTTTCCGGATGTTTTAACAAAACAGCATCAAAATACCTTAAATAATGCCTGATTGACTCTTCATTAAAATAATCTGCGACTAAACCCTCGCCACCTGGAGCTGCCCGTTTTACTTTTTGTCCTGTTGGTTTTACCCCCCAGATAGTCACATTCCAACTTCCTTTGGAAAGGACAAATTGGCTGGTTAAATTTTTAAAATCAAACCAGATACTTTCACCATTTTCATTCACCGCATTGGCGCCCAAAACACCCAACATAAATTCCTTTTTTTGGATACTGTCCAGATTTATGTAACAGGAGTCTGAGAGCGAAAAGTTTAATGCTACCTTTTCTAAGGCAGCTGCAGCATGTGTTGAATTTATCATAGGTCCCCCATAAGGCCAACCTGTTCCCAGTGTTATATCAACGCCTAAACCGAGAAAACTTGCATATTCCTGCGTAAATTGTACCATGTTAAGCCAATTTTCCGACATAAATGGTTGAAACTTTGACTCAAATCCTTTGGCCCCATAAATAGGAATGATATGAACACCGCCAATTCCATTTTTTGCAAAAAAATCAAGCTGAGTTTTTATATTCCCTGTATCAACTGCACTTCCCATCCACCACCAGTAAGTCCAGGGTTTTGATGTTGAAACGGGATTCTGTGAACCAGCTTTTTCACTCCAATGAGAGAAAAACATAAGAAAAAGGAAAATTCTTAGCATTACGTTCAAATGATTAATTGAAAAACAACTTTTTAGTTTGACATAGCTTTTTGAAGCTGTTTTTCCATTTCTATTTCAACTCCTGGAGTATAACCCATATTCGACCATACGACTTTTCCCTCCTTATTGACCAGATAGCTCTGAGGAATGCTCTGGAAATTTAATTTGTTTTTCAAATTTCCAACAGAGTCTTCAAAGAAAAGATATGGCCAGCCTTTCGATTTAATCATTGGAGCAACTTTCGATAATTGCCTTGGATTATCTATGGTTATAGCAACCAGTTGTAGGCCGTATTTTTCTTGCCAGGAGGGATAAATATCCTTTAAATGGTCAAGTTCTAATTTACATGGTCCACACCAGGTCGCCCAGAAACTAACTAATGTCAACTTATTTTCTATTATTTTTTTAACAGATACTGATTGCCCGTCTAAGGATTTGACAGACACGTCAGGCATAGCTTTTTGACCAAAAATGTGAACTGAAAATAAAAGAATGAACAGGAATAAGGTAAGAGTTCGCATTTGTTTTTATTTTTACGAAAATACAACAATTTATAATTTAGCTTAGCTTGAAACTACCTTAAAGTTAATAAATGCCTTTTTTGAAACTAAGATTTACTCTGGTAATTTGGATTTTTAGCCACCTGTTCGTCTCTGTTTATGGACAAAACACCTCTGATTCAGAGGAAAAACTAACAATTTTTGGTCAATTTCAAACAAGGGCAAATTTCTTTCTTCGTGATTCCCTGATTGGTGCTGCCAATATTCCACAATATGATTATCAACTTTTTGGATCCGAAAGCTGGCTAAATCTTCAAGCTGATTATCAGGGATTTTCCTTGTCTCTTCGTTTTGATTTTTTCAATAATTCCAATTTACTTATACCCACCAATAGTTATAGCGATCAGGGAATTGGCAACTTCCTTATAGAAAAATCGCTGGACAAATTAACTTTATCTGCTGGTTATATTTACGACCAAATAGGTTCTGGACTGATTTTTAGGTCTTTTGAGGAACGTTCTTTATTAATTGACAATGCTTTAGCAGGTATTAAACTCAAGTACCAACTTTTACCAGATCTATTTATAAAAGCTTTTGCTGGCCGGCAGAAAAAACAATTTGAATTATATCCTGCCATTATTAGGGGGTTCCAAAGTGAATATTTTCGTTCCATTTCTCTGGGAAGAAAAAAAGTGACCTTGGCTCCAGGTACCGGTATAGTTGCCCGTACCATCGACGATGCCTCCATGAATAATCTGGTAAGTACGCTTCAAACCTATCCAACTGAAGAAATTTTTATACCCAAATATAACACCTATGCAGCTACTTTTTATCAAACCCTTCAATATGAATCTTTGAGGTGGTATTCTGAAGCAGCCATTAAATCAAAAGACACCTACATTGACCCATTTGCCATAACGCTTTCAAAAGGAGATACGATTGTTGGAAACAGATATAAGCAAGATTTTGGAATTGTTATTTACAGTACGCTCAGTTATTCCACTGAAGCAATAGGTATCACTTTAGAAGGTAAAAGGACTAAGAATTTTTCTTTTAAAACAAGGCCACAGGAACAGTTAAACAGGGGTAATCTTAATTTTCTGCCTCCATTGACCCGAATAAATTCATTCAGATTGACCACAAGATATAATCCTGCTGCACAGGAACTGGAAGAATGGTCCTGGCAGGGAGATTTACAATTAAGGCTAAATGAAGATTTATCCCTAAACCTTAATCATTCGGGCATGCAAAAGTCAGCCGAGGAACCACTTTATAGGGAGTGGTTTTTAGAACTGACTAAACAAAGTGAAAATCAACATTGGACAGTTGGTGTACAAAATCAATTATATAACCAACAATTTTATGAATTCAAACCAGGTGCACCTACTGTTAAAACGGTAGCCCCCTTTGGAGAAATTGAAATGGACGCAGGAAAAGGTAAATCATTGCGTATCGAGGCACAGGCTCTATTCATGAATAAAGGTAAAGATTTATTGCTAAATGACTACGGACACTGGATGTTCGGCCTTGCTGAGTATGTGCTTAATCCAAAATGGAAATTTTCTGTATCAGATATGTTTAATTGGAAACCGGGAAGATTTAGTCCAAAAAATATTCAGGACAAGGCCATTCCTCTGCATTTCCCAAGATTTGATTTATATTATCAGCCAGGAAATAATCTTTTTTCTTTGTCGTATATTAAACAGGTAGAAGGCGTTATTTGTACAGGCGGTATTTGTCGTTTAGAACCTGCATTCAGTGGCATCCGGCTTTCTTTAAATAGTTCTTTCTGATATGTATCCAAAACCATTCATACTATTTTTCCTTATTTTTTCCCTTTTTTTAACATCATGCAGGGAAATTCCACTTATTATTACCCCCATTGAAGCTATTTCTTCAGAAAATGAACTGGAAACAGCTAATATTCTTATCGAAGAATTTGGTGGTGTCCGTTGTGTTGGATGTCCGGCAGGACATAGTCTGATCAAAGAAATGAAAAGTATTTACAAAGAAAAATTAGTTGTCATTTCTGTTCATACTGGCTCGTTTTCTTTCCCTTACAGCGAAAATAAATTTGATTACCGACTACCCGAAAATGATCAGCTCATCAATGAATTAGGTAAACCCATTGGATATCCCGTTGCCACCATTAATAGAAAACTTTTTGATGGTGAATCATCCAGAATGCTTTCGCCAACACAATGGCCTGGATATCTTGCCAAAGTAATCTCTCAAAAAACTGCTTTAAAAATTGAAATTAATCCATCTTACAACGCGGGATTAAATAATTTAACCTTCACGACAAATATTAAATTAACACGGGATACCATATTGCCCAATTTGTATCTGAGTCTATTGCTGGTGGAGGACAATATCACAGACTATCAGCTTACTCCTACGGGAAAACAACCCGATTATGTTCATCAAAATGTGGTTAGGCATTGGTTCACGCCTTCCTCAGGTATTTTTTTATCAAAACTGTCATCAAAGGAAAATTTACCTTTTTCCTATAATTTCATCTTACCCAGTCTTTGGAATACCAATAATCTGCGCATCATAGCCATCATACAAAAAAAAGAATCAAATACTTTTGATGTTTTGCAGGTAATTGAAAAGAAAATTAAATAAATTTCTGGAAAAAGGGAACAAAAGTCATAGGACTTAACATTATTCAACGATAGTTTTATCACACGAAACCATTTTTCATATTAAAACCATTACGATGAAAACAAAAATTTTTTTAATCCTTGTTTTATTCACAGGCATTTCTAAGAATTCTACTGCTCAGATTTTTCCAGATGATATTGTGCATGCTTTTTCCGCAACAGACCCCTTACAGCAGTTTTATCGACAAAGAGATGTTGCCAAAATGGGACAATCCCTTACTACCTTTGGAAAATCTGAATTGGAAGCAGAAAAGAAATTTTATTCTGCCTTAAGAAACCCATCTTATTCCATCGAGCCAAATCTAACGCTAAACAGACCCATAAGTCAATTGGCAGGGACTCTAACTCCATCCGGCGATAACACTTCGCAATTGAGACTTCAGTACGAGCAAACCAGAGCTAAAATCCCTGACTATGAATCAGAATTTAAATCAAAAAAGTTTACCTGGAATAGGGACTACTTTTTGGACTTTATCAGTATAGACTGGAAAAAATATTTAATGGGAGCTGCCGGTTGTACTATAAATACGCAGCACCTAAGCCCCGTAAAGGATCAAAAGGCTTGCGGCAGTTGCTGGGCATTTTCAGCTGCTGCTACCTGGGAACATACCTACAAAAAAATATATGCTTCTGCCCTTAACCACGATCTTTCAGAGGAAGATATGGTAAATTGCGGAAGAACTTGTTCAGGTGAAGACGCAGGAAGTTGCTCCGGTGGACATACTTATAAAGCCTTTGACTATATCCAATGCTTTAGAAATGCAACAGAAGCTAATTATCCTTACACAGCGACAAATGAAGCTTGTATTTCAAAACCTAAGACTTATGGTGCTTACTGTCATGGTCAAATTGGTACCAATGTCAGTTTTCCAACAACTGATCAGGTAAAAGCAGCTATTTCCCTTTATGGTGCCGTTACTAGCTATGTTTTTGCCAGAGGCTGGTCGGGTTATGGCACCGGAGTACTCAATGCTATTCCAAATGCTGCGGTAACTACCTATACATATACCAACAGTGAAGGTGCTACGGTTGCCTGTGGACCTAATTATATAAACCATGCGGTCACTATCGTTGGCTGGTGTGATGCTAAAAATGCCTGGATAATTAAAAACTCCTGGGGAACAGATTGGGGATCCTATGGCGGATATGCATACGTTGCATACAACACTTATAATATTGCAAAATATGTCTATTACGTGGTTCCCAGACCTTAATCTTTCATAATCTTTTTAATTGCAGAAAGGGAGGTGGCTGCCTTTCTGCTTTTTTATAATAACTGATATATTTGTTCGTTTTAACAATAGTGTGAATCACTTAATTCCGTCCTTATGTATCTCTTTTCTGTATTTATATCCATAACTATTTTTACTTATTCCTTCTCCTATTTTCCTGATAAACCTTCCTCCCGGGTTTCCCAAAACACCCCTGCCATCATGAATCCACTACATACCTATAGTGAAGGATGTCCAGAATCCATTACCCTTCACCTTGGGGAATCCCATACATTGAAATTACCTGCCATTGAAGGCACCGGATATCTATGGATTCCAAAATCATCCCAACTTGTCTCTTGGAATGAGGAAGAAATTTATGAAAAAGGGAAAGCGGTTTCAAATACAGATGTTCCAGATATGGTAGGCTCCCCTACTCTCCAGGTATTAACTTGTAAAGGACGAAAAACTGGTAAAGAGAGGATAACTATTGAATATGCCCGCCCCTTTGGCAGCAGGAAACCAGAAAAATTATGCCAATTTGAACTAAATGTCATCCTCTGAAATCAGGAAAATCATCCATATTGATATGGACGCCTTTTTTGCTTCGGTTGAACAACGGGATGATCCTTCTTTAAGAGGTAAACCTATCGCTGTTGGCGGAGGAGGTTCAAGAGGTGTTGTCGCTTCCGCCTCTTATGAAGCCAGAAAATATGGGGTAAAATCGGCAATGCCAGGTATGCTGGCAAGAAAAAAATGCCCACAGATTATTTTTGTAAAAGGCAGTTTTGAAAAATACAAAGCGGTTTCAAGGGTTATCAGAGAGATTTTTCATGATTTTACTGACCTGGTGGAACCTCTCTCTCTGGACGAGGCTTACCTCGACGTCACCCATAACAAAAGATTTTTGCCCTCAGCTACTTTGATTGCCATTGAAATCAGGAAAAGGATTGAAGATGAAACGGGGCTGACAGCATCGGCAGGAGTTTCTTACAATAAATTTTTAGCAAAAGTAGCTTCTGATGTTCATAAACCCAATGGAATAAAAGTAATCACACCGTTGGAAGGACCCGATTTTCTCAAACAATTACCCATTTCACGCTTTCATGGTATAGGTAAAGTTACTGCTGAAAGATGCAAAAGAATGGGCATTTATTGCGGGGAAGATTTATTAAAATGGTCCCTGCAAGATTTAATCAAAGTTTTTGGAAAAGCTGGATCTTATTATTATGAAATTGTTAGAGGTAATGACAACAGAAGGGTAAATCCTGTAAGAAACAGAAAATCGATGGGTTCCGAAAGAACCTTTTCTGAAGATTGCAGCGATTTCCTTTTTTTAGAAAATGTGCTGGAATCCTTGTGTAAAAAAATATTCCAGTACATGGAAAGAGATGAAAATTTTGGTAAAACGATAACCATAAAAATCAAGCATTTTAATTTTATTCTTGAAACAAAAAGTAAAACGTATCTATCGGAATTAAATAACTATTCTCTTTTTTACACCGTAGCGGAAGAACTTATGAAAGAACTCCTTGGTGATCATTTTTCTATTCGCCTTTTGGGTATTTCCGTTTCTAATCTAAAAAAAGAACAAACTTTAGATGGGGTTCAGTTGACCCTTGATTTTTAAACTCAAGCTTTAACTGAACCCTAAAAACGAGTTAAATTATATGTATTGATTCAAAATATTTTCAAATAATTCCTGTTTTCCACTTTTTTGGACTGGCTCAGCGGCATTTTCTGCCATTTTATATAAATCTGTAAGAGTTAATTTCCCGTTTTCAAACAGTGAACCCTCTCCTTCGTCAAAAGAGGCATATCTTTCTTTCCTGAGTGAAAGATAAGGAGATTGATGAATAATCTTATCGGCAGCAATCAGAGCTCTGGCAAAGGTATCCATTCCACCAATATGTGCTAAAAACAGATCTGAATTATCTGTGGAGTTTCTTCTTATTTTAGCATCAAAGTTTACGCCGCCACCTTGAAAGCCTCCAGCCTGTAGAATAACCAGCATTGCCTCTGTTAGCTCACCCAGGTTATTTGGAAACTGATCTGTATCCCAGCCATTTTGGTAATCACCTCTATTTGCATCAATACTTCCAATCATATTTTCAGCAGCTGCAACCGTTAATTCATGTTGAAAAGTGTGTAAGGCCAAAGTCGCGTGATTAACCTCTATATTCAATTTAAAGTCATTTTCAAGTCCGTTTGCCTTTAAAAAACCTATTACCGTAGCTGCATCATAGTCATATTGATGCTTTGTTGGCTCAGCAGGTTTTGGTTCAATAAAGAAATGACCTTTAAATCCTGCACTTCGTGCATAGTCCTTTGCAGCATGAAGAAAAGTGGCAAGATGGGCAACCTCTCTTTTCATATCCGTATTTAGCAAGGACAAATAACCCTCTCTTCCTCCCCAGAACACATAATTCTCGGCACCCAGGTATATGGAAATATCTAAAGCATGTTTTACTTGCGCTGCAGCATAAGCAACCACTGAAAAATCAGGATTTGTTGCTGCCCCATTCATATACCGTGGATGACTAAAAAGATTTGCCGTTCCCCAAAGCACTTTTACCCCAGAAGCGGCCATTTTTTCCTTGGCATAATCCCCTATGAACTGTAATCTTTTCTGCGATTCTATTAAAGAGTGTCCCTCTTCAATTAAATCAAAATCATGAAAGCAAAAATAAGGTGCCTGAATTTTGGTAATAAATTCAAAAGCTGCGTCCATTTTATCTTTTGCTCTGTCTAACGGATTATGAGCGCTCAACCAAGGCATATTTCTTGTAGGCATACCAAATGGATCAGAGCCATTTCCACAAAAGGAATGCCAATAAGCTATGGCAAACCTAAAATGATCAGCCATTGATTTTCCAGCAATTAGTTGTTCTGGATTATAATATTTAAAAGCGAAAGGATTATCAGAATCTTTGCCCTCAAAAGGTACAAATTCAACTTCCGGGAAATAGGTTTTAGCACCTGTCAGTACATTTTTAGAACTCATTGTAGGTTATTTTTAAGTGTTTGTCTCCATTTTGAAGCAGCTGCAGATAATTCAGATGAAACAGGTTCAGGATAAAAAGTGCAAACTGAGGTTGTTAGCCCCACAGCTTCTGCCAGGGTTTTATAAGCACCATATCCGAATGCAGCCCCTCTGGCTGCCCCTGCTGCCCCATTTGTATTAACTACCTCAATCGTACAAGATGAAATATTAGCCAGCGTTTGAGAAAATACATTAGATTGAAATAAATTATCATTTCCCACTTTTATGCGCTGAGCATTAATACCCATTTCATTTAAAACAGACATGCCATATTGAAAAGAGAAGGCAATTCCTTCAAGTGCAGCACGAATAATATGATCTGAGGTATGTCGGTTAAAATCAAGGCCTGAGATGGAAGCCCCAGGTTGTTTGTTTTTTAAAATTCTTTCCGCACCATTACCAAAAGGAATGATTGTTAATCCCTCAGAACCCTCCGGAATTTTATTTGCTCTTTCCTCCATTTCAGCGTAGGAAATAAGTCCCTTTCCCCACTGGTTTTTTAGCCAGCTATATAAAATCCCCGTTCCGTTGATGCACAATAAAACGCCAATTTTAGGATCATTCATCGTGTAATTTACATGGGCAAATGAGTTAACTCTGGAGTCATTATCAGGAACAATTTTATTGGCAACAGCATAAACGACTCCTGAGGTTCCTCCGGTCGCTGCGATATCACCAGGTTCAAGTACGCCTAAAGACAAGGCATTATTAGGCTGATCACCAGCTCGGTAACAAACTGGAATTCCCTCTTTTAATCTTAATAATTGGGCTGCTTCTTTTGTAAGAACCCCTTGTTTACCAAATATGTCTGTGACGGGTGGAAGGATTGATTCAGGCATTTGCCAATGTGCCAGTAACCTGTCCCCTATTTTTTTATTTTCAAAATCCCAGAATACCCCCTCTGACAAACCTGTAATTGTGGTATTAGCCTCAGCAGTCATACACCACGCTAAATAATCTCCAGGTAAAAAAACCGTTTTAATTTTTGCAAATAAGTCAGGCTCATTTTCCTGAACCCATCTTAATTTTGAGGCAGTAAAATTTCCTGGTGAATTAAGCAGATGAGACAAACAATAGGACGAACCCAGGGCTTTAAATGCCTCCTCTCCCTGTTCAATAGCCCGTGAATCACACCAGATAATAGAGGGACGCAACACATTTCCTTCTTTATCAAGACAAACGAGTCCATGCATTTGATAAGCAATACCGATGCTCTTTATTTCTGCTGGATCAATGCGTGTCTGCTCAAGAAGTTTATGAGAAACTTTTTGACAATTTTCCCACCACGAAGCAGGATCTTGTTCAGCAAATCCGCGTTCAGGTGAATGAATGGCCATTTCAGTTTCAGGATATTGACAAGTACCTAACAATAAACCTGTTTCTGTATCAATTATGGCGGCTTTAACAGAAGAACTGCCTAAATCAAACCCAATACTTTTCATTTTTTAACTTCATTTTTCTGGACAATTTTGACCTCAGGTCCTCCCCCTTCCTTACACTTCCTTCTTGCTTAGTTCCAATTCAAAAAACAATTTAACCTCATTCCAGTTATTCAGTCTAATATATCCCTTTTCATTGATATTATGTGGTGCTGTGAATAATAATCCGACACCTTTAAAAGTTGCCAGATTATGAACATGGTCATCAATCATATAATCAGCATTTATAATGGATTTATCACCACAAAATACGTATTGCTTCCATGAAATAAAGGGTAAATATTTTTGTAACCAATAGTATTTGTCAATTAAGGAATTGGGGAATTCCTGAGCTGCCGTGACAATAAACAGGTCAAAATGGTTATTAAGCCAGTTAACTACTTCTGCTGCGCCTTCAAAAATGGGTAAATCTGCAAAAAAACCTGGCTCAAAAAGAAATTCCCGGTAATTTCCAGCCCCTTTTAAATCGTAAAATTTTCTCCCTGCATAGTCTTCAGGATTGGGCGTTATCTCATATTGCTCTTCATAAAGAGTTATAAATCGGTTATAAATATTTACTATAACCTCATCCATATCCAAAGCAATCTTTTTCTTCATAAGGCTAATTTGAAGGAACAATATAATAGGAATTTGATAAAAAATTGACCTTAATCCTAATTTTGCAAATAGTTAAAACGAAAATTAAATTTAATTGTTAGACATTGAAAATGCATAATGCCATTTAGATCCGTATCGAGCATTTTAGATAGCAATATTATTGACATGGGGGCATTTCAGGTAAAACAGCCTTTGCCAACTCAAAACGTACCCCAGATAAGTCCTTTTTTATTGCTTAATCATTTTGGTTTCAAGTTTATCATTCAAACCAGAATCCTAACAAGGGTAAAACCACTATTCCAAGTGAAAATTAATCCACTTTTCAAATGCTGGAAAAGGGATAGATTTAAAGGGAGTTGAAGATGCTGAAATTTTATTTTATGCGGAGAGTGAATCGATGAGCCTCTGGGGCAGTATGGCCCATTTGTCATGAATTATCAAAGCGAAATATTGAAAGCGATGAGAGATTATCAGATGGGAAAAATGGGAATTTATATCGATTAATTTAGAAAAATAAATTAATTGAAAAAAATCAACTAAATTTAGATAATTATTCGTTTATTAGGACTAAAGGAAAAATCCAAACTCGATGAAAAAACCATTTATGGTAGAATTTGAATTACCGGAGGAGTTTGATGATGAATTCATTTCTTTAATTCCCAGTCAACGCTTGCATATCGACGAGTTGTTGGCTTTGGGTAAAATTCGTTCATATGCTTTGTCCCGAGATAGATCTGTGTTATGGGTAGTGGTAGAAGCTCAATCAGAATTTGAGGTAATGGAAATTATTGCCAGTATGCCATTAGCAGATTATATGCAGCCATTTGTTTCAGAGTTAATGTTTTATCATACCGCAGAAAAGTTAATGCAATTTTCGCTCAATTAGCCGACATTAACCTTTCAGTGAATATTCCCCCACAATCATGAATAAAATATTTTCAGTCATTTTTTTCTTTTTTATTTTACTAACTGAAAATGCTGCACAGCAAAATTTTCAGTTTTTCATTCATTTAGGTAATTTTTTAAATCCAGTTTCTTCCGATTTTAGTAAAATTTCTCACCTGGGTTTCCTGCATGCTACTAAAACGGATGCCACTCACTCCGATGTTTTTCTCATTGGATTTGATGACAGAGAAAAAGCGGAAGAATCTTTAGCAAATCTCAAAAGATTAGGATATACCAAGTCGGAACTTACAGGAAAGGAACTGAGTAAGGGTAAATTACTATTTTATATTCAATTGGGATCTATAGAAAAAAATAAACCAGTCAACTGGCTAAAATTTGAACCCATTGCCTCAATTTTTGGGTTTCCACAATCGGGCGTATTAAAGATATTATCAGGTCCTTTTCAATCTCTTCCTGAAGCAAAACAAGCATTGGAAGTTTTAAAAACCAAAGGATTTTCTGATGCTTTTACACGGGAATTAAATGAATTAGCGACCTATCCAATTGGGCGTTTTGAGTCTAATCAAATGCTCTCAGATGCACCAGCCTCCAAAAATTTATCTGGATCCAGCATGAAGGGAAGCGAAGCGGCTCCAGAAACTAAACCACCAGTCACTCAATCAACTGAAGATGACCTGTCTTTTTGGCCTCCCAAAACTATGGATCCCAAAAGAGGTTCAACCCCGAATATACTTTCAACGCTAAAGCGAAATTCTGTACTTTCTCTTCAAAAGTTATTAAAAACTGAAAATTATTATTCAGGATTATTAACAGGTTATTATAATGAAGCGACTAAAAACGCATTCGAAAATGCGCTAAAAAATATACCTGAGCTGAAACCGTTTACCTCAAAAACAGAGGTAAAAGCAACCTTGCCTGTTGATATGGATAGGTTGTCCTCCATCATTGAGCGCCTACCTGAAATCAATGATCCCTTTTCAGCTTTAAATAAATTTTCTGATCCATTGGCTAAAGCTTACACGGCTTATTTGTCTTTTTTAAAAAATGGTGCAGGAAAAGAAGTTGATACCAAAATGAATGCAGCTATAAAAGGTGCTTTTTCGGGCTTAACAAAATCTCCGGCGAATATGCCATTTTTTGATTTTAAGGCGGTTTATTCTTATCCTAATCTTGAGCAAATTATTTTACATATTTTTTACATACATAGTATTCCAGACAATAATATTTCAGCCCCTTGCTGGTTATTTAATGCTCACCAAAAAGAAACACAATCAGCTTCCAACCGGTATAATGATTTCCAGGTTAAAAATCCTTCTATTAGTGGTTGTGATTATACAATGGACTGGCAAGACGTTAAATTACTGGATCAGATTATCATTTATTTAGGAGGAACACAACCCGATCAACAAGAATTATTTCAGGCAGCAGAAGAAAGATCTTTTTTATACAACAGTAATGTGCCTTTAGATGCACAAGCTTCAAAAAGTGTACTTAACTGGGAAATACAAACATGGGAAAAACTGGAACTTTGGGGTAAGAAGGATCCAATAAATATCAGAATGTTAACTGCGCTAAAAATAGCATATTTCCAGTCATTTATCAGAGTTGAAGATTATTTTCTAAATAAAGGAATGGCAGGAATAGATGCTAAAAATATGACAACTGCTGTTTTAGCAACTATTTTGTCCCCTTATTTAGAGCGATTTATGAAACAATAGGAAATTAAATTACTGCTTTATTCCTTGTTTAGTAAGTCAATAAACTCTTTTTCTGTAAGAATGGTAATGGTGGGTATTTCTTCTGCCTTTTTCCGTTTTGAGCCCGCTTTTTCTCCAACTACCAGAAAATCAAGGTTATTGCTTACTGCACTGATGTTTTTTGCCCCAGCATGTTCAGCTTTTTCCTGGGCTTCTTTCCTGCCCATAAGGGTTAAAGTACCGGTAAACAATATCGTTTTTCCATAAAAAGGACTGTTCGAACTAACTTCCTTTGGCCTGTCTTCGACGGTTGGAATCATATTTACACCTAATTCTTCCATCATTTTAATCATGTTAAAGTTGGATGATTCATTAAAATAGGCTATTACATTATCTGCAACAACTGGGCCAATATCTTTAATTTGAAGAAAGCGTTCTTTATTCCAGGAGGCCAGTTCCAGCACATGATTAATTTCAAAAGCTAAAAGTTTTGATGCTTTTTTTCCCAGATGATGAATCCCCAGACTATGTAAAAGTCGATGAATGGGATTGTTTTTAGCCTTGTCTATTGAATTTTTAAGATTTTTTACTGATTGTGCCTTAAATTTTTCCAGATGAATAATTTTATCATAAGGTAAACGATAAATATCAGGGAGCGATTTTATGAATCCCAGATCGTAAAATCGCTCCACTATCGAAGAACCAAGTCCATCAATATCCATTGCTTCTTTAGAGACATGGAAAATTAATTTTTGCAGATTTTGAGCTCCACAGACACAATGAAGGCATCTCCATGCCGATTCTCCGGCCTCTCTGACGAGTTTTACAGGTTGATCCGTATTATTTACTGGACAAAAGGAAGGGAATTGAATAATTTTTTCTGACCCATTTCTTAATTCTGGAAAACATTTCGATATATAAGGTATTACATCTCCTGCTCGCTCCACCAAAATACTATCTCCAATGCGTAAGTCTTTAGAAGTAATAAAGTCTTCATTATGAAGAGAGATAGATTTTATGGTTACTCCTGCAAGTTCGGTTGGTTTAATTTTAGCTACAGGTGTGATAGATCCTATCTTACCCACCTGATATTCTACTTCTAATAAAGTACTTTGTGCCTGCTGTGCTTTAAACTTAAAAGCAATGGCCCATCGGGGATGATGGGCTGTGAATCCGGCTCTTTCCTGTAATTCTCTGGCATCAACTTTCACTACAATACCATCAATTTCATAAGGATAGGCATTGCGTTCTATTTGCCAGTTTTCACACTTGCGTATCACCTCTTCAATATTTGCACAAACCTCTCTTTCCTTTTCAGGAACTTTAAAACCTAAATCCGCCAGGATGTCCATGCTCTCATGATGAGAAGTAAATTTTGATAAAACATTTTCGTTATTTGAATCAACCGCATATCCAAAAGTATAAATAAATGCTTCCATTCCTCTTTTAGCCACCTCTTTAGGGTCTTTCATTCTCAAACCCCCTGTGGCAGTATTTCGGGCGTTTGCAAATAAGCTTAGATTTTCTTCTTTCCTCTGTTCATTTAAACTGGCAAAAACATCTTTCCTAATAAGAACTTCCCCTCTTAATTCTGCCTTATAAATACCTAAATTACTAAATTTTGCTTTTATGGGAATAGAGCGGATGGCCTTGGCATTTCCGGTAATTTCCTCTCCTAAGATACCATTTCCACGGGTTGCAGCCCTTACAAGAGAATCATTTTCATAAACAAGGGCAATGCTTCCTCCATCAAATTTAGGTTCTATAGCATATGCAATATCCATATTTACCGGCAATTGCAGTAAACGCTTAATTTGCTGATCCCATTCAATTAAATCATCGGCATTGTAAGAATTTTCTAAGGAAAGCATGGGGCTTAAATGCTCCACAGAATCCCCGTCCTCCGTCAAATCACTACCGACCCGCTGAGTTGGACTATTTGATAATAATCTTTCTGGAAAAGATTGTTCAAAATTTTTTAAAATCTGAAATAGCTTATCAAAAGACTCATCAGAAATTAGTGCCTCATTCTGGACATAATAACAACGCTCATGAAAGGTGATTAATTCAATTAATTGTTCATAATTGTCCGATTCCTCCAAGGGTCGGGTACCTTTTAAAAAAGCTTCAGTTACCAATTCCCAATCAGGAAATGATTTAAAATCAGCCATAATTTTTAGTTTTTTACAAAAGTTACTGTTTTAATGGCTTTGCTATCTGTTATTTTTAAAAAATAAATACCGGGTAACCAATCATTTGCATTAATATTAAAAATCACTTTTGGATTAGCCAAATGATTTTCCGTTTCCCAATGAACCCTGCCAAAAATATCTATTACCTGAAAATTCAATTTCCCTGGTGGCAAAGAAACACCCTGAATTTGAAAAAAAGCAGAAACTGGATTAGGATAAACCTTTACTTCCCCTTTTAATTCGGGGACAGTTGAAATGAAAGAAGAGACTGACTCACTGACCGAAACCGGTGTAGCCAGATGTATGGGAGAATCGCCCCCTGTCCCATTATTATTATTCGTCACCAAGCCAGAAGCATAAAAGCGAACGACACCGGTTCCTGAGGAAGGAGCTGTCCAGGGGATAATAAAAGAATTAATAGTTCGAGGAGATGACTGTTCGATATATCTTCTGTTATCAAGCACTATTTGCCTAAATCCGGCAGGTGCTTGCCCAAAAATACCGGCTTGTTGGTGATTGGATCCACTTAACGCTACCAGTTGGAATCCATATTCTTTTGGGTTATTCTTTGCTTCAATCGTAACTTTTATTTGATATAATTTTCCAGGAATGTATTGTGTAACCTGCTTGTCGACTTCCAATAAGGTAACATTTATCACAGGTGAAAAATTTCCACCATCGTGACAAGAGCCGCAGGTTCCAATACCTAAAGGCGAACCTGTTCGGTCGGCGCCCAGGGCATTTCCAGCACCGCCTGCATTTGATAAAAAGAAAAAGGCACTTCCTATCATCAGCGATATAAATGAAACTTTTAAAATGTTACTCATTAGATAACATGTTTTGTTTTAAATGAATCAAGGTAAAAAAGAGAAATATAGCTACCCCCATGGCATTTTCAAAAGTAGCTTCAACCAGGAAAGAAGCAAAAAAAGAAAGATATATAGCCAGAATAAAAGGATCCTGATAATTTCTTTTATAAAAAAGAGGGGTAAAAAATCCAATACAAAAAAGGAAGAAACCAATTATTCCAGAACTTGCCAAAACCATAATAAACTGATTATGAGGGGTTAGCTTCTTTTTAAATGTTGGGTAGTCTCTTTGATAAAGTTCATTCATTTTAATTCTGATATTACCAGCACCAACACCTGATAAGGGATTATTTTTAAAAAGCTCCATTCCCATTTTCCAGGATATAAGGCGGGAAGCGTCTGATAACTGATCACTTGCTTGACCTTTCAAAAACATATCTATATCGTAATAAACATAACCAATTTTTTGTTTAAGGCTTGGGATCGTTTTTATTCCTATGACAGGTAAAATCATCAATCCCGCTAAGAAAATGAACATTGTGATATATGCCTTCCTTCTAAATAATATGGGAATACCAAATGCAACAATCAAAAAATAGATGGAAAATATACCGCTTCTAACAGCTAAAAAATGGATAAACACAAACAGGAAAATGGCTGAAAGTTTAAAAAAAGTATGAGAAAATGGATGATTGTTATTTGACTTATGAAACCAACCCCAATAAACGGATGCACTGAAGGCAATAACTTGCAGGAGTGCATATCGAATATGATTAGCAGGCGTAGGAATCTGTTTTCCCTGCTGCAATAAAAGTTGAATTTCATTTTGGTTCATAAAATAATATACCACGACTCCTATTGCGACCACATTAATTAAGCATAGAATAGCTATCCACCAGTTTCTATAAAATGAAGGAGACCACCTTGGAAGTAAAAAAAAAGCAAAAGGTAAACCAATAAAAGGAATTCTTAACCTCAATCTTTCCAACATATAAGATAAGTCAGTAGCGACAAAAACACCCAGGAAAACCTCAAAAAATATTAATCCGAATATCCAATAATCTGTTCTTCGAATATATGATTGCCAACAATCTTTTTTATCCTTAGCATGAACAAAAAAACTAAACAATGCGATACTCCCTAAGATTAATAAGGTGAAA
>Ga0214917_10000466_pt1 | contig 53195 bp, 53 predicted proteins | sample LL_1208_BB_MetaG_FD_177983 | JGI IMG/M metagenome (GOLD analysis project Ga0214917, IMG submission 177983) | Freshwater microbial communities from Lake Lanier, Atlanta, Georgia, United States - LL_1208_BB | ecosystem: Environmental > Aquatic > Freshwater > Lake | place: USA: Georgia | collected... | reverse complement strand
ATGCCCTTGTTCGGGCATAGCGTTTTGCAATTTTAGAGGTAGCACGGGAATCGGGAGGAAAGTTGTGATCACATGACCAGAACGGACTGTTAAGTGAAGTACCGTTAAGAGACCCACATTTAAAGGCAGAATTGCTATGAGCGAAGAAATCCCGCCTCCACATCCTGACGGTTCCGCTTTAAACTTCTACAACCCGAGCCTTGATCCAGGCAAGGCACCAAAAAGTGTGGGCTTCAGGGAGTCGGTTGCCAGAGCGTTTACCCAATTCCTAAAGTTTTCCGGCCGAGCTAGTCGTAGTGAGTACTGGTGGTATTTCTTTTTTCTCTTGCTTAGCCAAACACTGTATGCATGTTTGTTAGGACTCCTACAGCGCAATTACAGTTCATTGGCTCATATCGGAGCAGGGTTAACTGGCGTAATCCCGGTTCTGCTGGTTATCCCGTTAATTGCTCTGGCTACCCGTCGAATCCAAGACACTGGACGTTCACCTAAGTTTGTTTTTGGCTTCGTAGCCGGAATTTTCTTACTCGCACCGATTGTTGCATCAATCTTTTTTGTGGTGGTTGTATCCACCGAGAACGCTTTTGCCTCCCAAGTAATTCTTACGCTCGTCTCAGCAGCGATGGCTGTTCCAGCAATTTATTTATTGGTGACAACCTTGCGCCCGGGTACGGCTGGAGCTAACGCATATGGCCCTGGTAAGCAGTAAAACAATAAAAGTGGCTTGCCAGATTTGAGACTAATCCAAAGGTTGGCGAATCTGGATGATATTTCCTTCGGGATCATTGCCGTTGGAGTAAAGGAATCCGCCTAGCTCCCATTGCCTCGATTCATCAGTGATTGAGCCACCTAATGCTGGTGCAATGTCGCGACTTTCCGAAATAGCACGAACGTCAAATGTTGGTTTCCAGACACAATCTTCACGCAAAGTAGGCGGCACATTAACTGGCTCTAAATATTCGTTAGGAATTTGGTGCAGTACCAATTCGTTCTGGTCAGAAGACAACCTGGTAAAGATTTCGTCACCATCAGAGATCTGAAGATTAAGCAGTCCAGAATAGAACTTTGTCATTGTTATCAAGTCATTCACATAGAGAACGAGGCTACCCATACTACACTCCTAATTGTTCGAGAAAATTACCCTAATTCGCGCCATCATCTACATAAAAGCAGAAATGATGTCCCTCTGGGTCCACCATCACGCGCACATCTGTTTGAGGCTGGTGCTGGGCTAAAGTTGCACCTAATTCAATGGCAGATGCAACAGCATATTCCAAGTCTGTTACTTCAAGATCTAGATGATTCAGCATCTGTTGCGCGCCTGGTTGCGCCGGCCACACAGGCCTGGCAATCGGTTGTTCTTCTTGCCGCTGAAAGCCTAGGTAGATATTTTTGGCTGACGTTACCACGGTCACCCAATTTGGAGTATCTGTGTGAATGTCCCAGCCAAGTAACTGAGAATAGAACTGAGCATGCGCTTGCGGATCGCTGGAATTGAAAACAGTTCCCCAGAACGCGTCTGTTTTGCGCCAGTTCATGCGTGACCTTTCGCTGCCAATTGCATTGACTCTGAATTGCACCTAGCCATACCTAAGTTCAATTGAAAGCTCCTTAAAAACTTGTTTTGTGGAACTTAGAATGTTCCGCAAAACAAAATCTACTCTTAGATTCACCTAAATTTGCGTTTCTATGATCTTGCACCAATCAAGATTTCAGATGTGGAATCTGATAGTGGTCTTTACATGGTTTAATAAATATGTGACCGAATACATTGGCGATACCAATACTCTGACCGAAGAGCGTACTGACCTTCGTACGGATAGTGGCGATCACGAACGGTTTGCCCACTATGTTCGCAAGGAGAAGATTGTCGAGAGCGCAGTAACCGGAGCACCTGTTGTGGCACTGTGTGGCAAAGTCTGGACGCCGACCCGAGACCCTAAGAAGTTCCCAGTCTGCCCAGATTGCAAAGAAATTTACGAGACACTTCCTTCCAACAGTCTGTGAGATTGTAGGGCCGAAGTGTCAAGGTAAGTGCCACAATAGACCTGTGAGCGTAGCCCCCGTTGAAGTCACTGATTCGCAAACCAAAATAGCTAATCCCTGGATCACTGTGGTTTGGAATGACCCAATCAATTTGATGAGTTATGTTACCTATGTTTTTCAAACCTACTTTGGTTATTCGAAAGCCAGAGCCGAACAACTCATGCTGCAAGTACACAATGCCGGCCGGGCGGTAGTCAGCGCTGGTAGCCGAGAGGAAATGGAACGCGACGTGACTGCCATGCACTCGTATGGACTATGGGCAACGATGGCAAAGGATGGCGATGTTTAGTCGCTCAGGCAACCAGGTCTTGCTGGAACTAGAAGAAATTGAAGTTGAGTTACTCAATAGCCTCATTGGTCAATTATTGGAGCTTCTCCACGACCCAGAGGAGAGCGAACACATTGATCCACTGGCCCAACTAGTCGGACTAAATGGGCCCACGGTGATTTCTGAAGATCCGGTGCTGGCCAGACTTTTTCCAGATGCCTATCCAGACGATGAGAATAATTCGGCAGACTTTAGACGGTTCACTCAGCCGGACCTGCAACGTCAGAAACAACAAAATGCTCACCTGGTGCGCGATAGTCTCAAGGGCTTCCCCGGCGAGCACCAGGTAACAGATGAACTATTATCGCCATGGCTGTTAACAATCAATGATTTACGGCTTGCGCTAGGCACCAGAATTGGGTTGCAGAATGAAACCGAAGTGCAACTCAATGACGATACGCTAACCCCTATTTTCGGTATCTACGACTGGCTTAGCGGTTTACAAAGTTCGTTAGTTGAAGTTTTAGTCGAATAAAAAAATAGCCCTCGAGTTTCCTCGAGGGCTATTTTTGTTAAGGGTTTAGTGCATGCCTTCTGCTGAAGCGTATGCAGCATCATCTGCAGCGCTCTTCAGGCGAGCAATCTTGTAAATGGTTAGACCAAACAGACACTTAGCCAACACGTCAGCTACGGTGTAGCCAACCTGACGACCTACGAATGCGCTAGCGCCACCTGCTGAGTCTCCCATGATCACTGGAAGCAAGAAAGAAATTGGGTAAACGCCCCAAGTTGCGATCAAAAGAAGGCGTAGACGCTTTACAGTGTCGGCGACCTCTGATGGCTGTGATTCTAGTGACTTGGTTAGTTCTACGAACAAGATGTAGAGAATGTAGAGGAATGGGAGTGTTGAAAGTGCACCCCACATCATCTTTGGACCGTTATCCGTAGCGATTTCACCTGGGTAACCCAAGATAATCATGAATGCTGATGCTGGAACCAAGCGGCTAATCAACGACTTGCGCTCGCCCTTTGGCAAGTTAAGTACTGCAATGGTTTCCATCAATAGCAGTGGAACAGTTAGCAACCAGTCAACGTAGCGGTATGCCTCGTTGAATTCGATTGTCTTATCAGCGTGCGCAGCTACGAATGAATCAAAGATTCGCCAGTAGTGATATAGCGCAATCAAAGTTACGGTTCCCGAGATTACGATTGCCTGACGGTACTTAGGAAGTACCCGAGCCTGGCTGATGTATAAGTAGATTGTCGTGGCTAGCATGCTTGCAAAGCCGAATGACAATACGTTGTAGACAGCGTTGAAATGGCCAGCGTCTAGCGTGCTGACATCAAACAGTCCGTTCATATGTCGCTACTCCTTTGTAGTGGTTGTGTGGGGGTTGAACCACACATGACCAACAATTGTCCAACTTGGTACGACGCGCAACACGACACACAGTAAAATCAATAAAAGAAATTTGAAAATGCTTAAAAATAAGGACTTTTTAATGTTGCAGATTAGTCAAAACTTGGTTGATTTAATCGTGTCGCATGCCCGAAAAGACCACCCAGATGAAGCGTGTGGGGTAATTGCTGGCCCAGCAGGCAGCGATTATCCGCAGCGATTCATCCCGATGATAAATGCAGCAAGGTCGCCAACTTTCTATGAATTCGATTCAGCAGACCTGCTGCGCCTGTACCGAGAACTTGATGCCAACAATGAAGATCCTGTTGTCATTTACCATTCCCATACGGCTACTGAGGCTTACCCATCTCGGACCGACATCAGCTATGCCTCGGAGCCATTTGCACATTATGTTTTGGTCTCAACCAGAGAAACTGGCCCTGAAGCCGGACCTTATGAATTTCGGTCGTTCCGGATAGTCGATGGCGAAGTCGTGGAAGAGGAAGTCGTTATTTCTGACTAAGCCCAGAGCTGGCCTTCGAGCGCATCCTCGGCTTCCTCTAGGGTGCCCTCGTAGGCTCCAGTTGATAGATATTTCCAGCCACCATCGCAGACGATGAACGCAATGTCTGCCCTAACTCCTGCTTTTACCGCTTTGTCCGCCATACCCATAGCCGCATGCAAAATTGCTCCCGTAGAAATGCCAGCAAAGATTCCTTCCTTTTCTAAAAGCAATCGAGTGCGGGCAACCGCTTCGCGAGGGCCAACCGAATACCTCGTAGTCAGAACTGATTCGTCATAAAGTTCGGGAACAAAGCCTTCGTCTAGGTTGCGCAGTCCATAAACCAATTCGCCGTATCGAGGTTCAGCAGCGACAATCTGCACATCAGGAATCTTTTCTCGCAAGTAGCGCCCAGTTCCCATTAGCGTTCCCGTTGTTCCAAGGCCAGCAACAAAATGCGTGATGCTGGGCAAGTCAGCGTAGATCTCTGGACCAGTTCCTCGGTAATGTGCATCCGCATTCGCTTCATTGCCATATTGATAAAGCATGATCCAAGTTGGATTTTCTTGCGCCAACTTTTTCGCAACGCGTACCGCTTCATTTGAGCCACCTGCAGCCGGGGAGTAGGTGACTTTTGCGCCCCACATATGTAGAAGTTGGGTTCGCTCAGGTGAGGTGTTCTCAGGCATTACGCAGATTAGGTTGTAGCCCTTTAGCTTGGCTGCCATCGCAAGTGAGATTCCGGTATTACCACTAGTGGGCTCGAGAATCGTGCAACCTGGCGTTAGAAGTCCATCGCGCTCTGCAGCTTCGATCATGGCTAACGCAGCTCGATCTTTAATAGACCCAGTGGGATTGCGATCTTCAAGTTTTGCCCAAAGTCGCACATCGGCCGATGGCGATAAATTTGGCAGTCCTACGAGTGGCGTATTACCTACCGACTCAAGTAATGAGTTGAAGCGCATGGTTAACCACCTGCAACAGCAGGCAGAATTGTAATGATGTCACCAGCAGCAACTGGCGCAGTCAGACTTCCAAGAAAGCGCACATCTTCATCGTTTACGTAAATGTTGATAAAACGGCGCAGTTGACCGTTCTCAATCAGTCGGCCACTAATCCCTGCGAACTGACTTTCTAGATCGGCAATAACTGCTTCTAGGTTTTCGCCACTTGCCTGAACGAGTCGGGCATTGTTGGTGTAGGTGCGCAGAATGGTTGGAATGCTGACATCTACAGACATATTTTCTCGCTTTAATTGCTCGGGGACATCTCTAGCCTAAACGAATTAGTCCCGCTTCTCATAACCGAGATTGAGTCAGAAACATTTCAATTCGAACTATTGCAAAGGGTTTGCAGTTCTGCTCAGTTACTTGATGAATTAGGCTTATGGATTATGGATAACAGACCGATTGGAGTTATGGACTCTGGAGTTGGTGGGTTAACCGTGGTGCGCGCAATTCTTGATCAGTTGCCAAACGAGCCAGTTTTGTACATCGGAGACACAGCGCATAGCCCATACGGTCCACGCTCAATCGCTGAAGTCCGCGAGCTAGCACTCGATGTGCTCGACACCCTGGTTGAGCGCGATGTGAAAGCCTTAGTGATTGCTTGCAACTCAGCAAGCGCAGCCATGCTTCGCGATGCCCGAGAGCGATACTCAATTCCCGTGATTGAAGTAATCCAACCAGCAGCGCGCCGAGCAGTCGGGTCAACCCGCAATGGAAAGATAGGCGTAATTGCCACGGCCTCGACTGTGGCTAGTGGGGCTTACCGGGATGCCTTTGCTGCCGCTCCGCAAATTGAATTAACCCAGCAAGCATGTCCTCGATTTGTCGAGTTTGTTGAAGCTGGAGTTACCAGTGGCGCGGAACTGATAGCTGTTGCGCACGAATACCTTGACCCAGTCTTGGCTCAGGGCGTCGACACAGTGGTGCTCGGCTGCACCCACTATCCACTGTTAACTGGAGTCATCTCCATGACGGTTGGCGACACAGTGACTTTGGTATCTAGTGCCGAGGAGACGGCGAAAGATGTTTACCGTACTTTGGTTGAAGGCGACTTAATGCGAGATCCTTCCCTTCCAGCACCACAGCACGAATTCCTGGCAACAGGAGATGCGTTCACCAGTCTTGCTCGACGCTTTCTTGGACCAGAAGTTTCCGAGGTCATCCCGCTCTAGTACCCCAGTGCAATAGAGTCGGGGTTATGACTAGTCGTTCCGATGGCCGCTCACTTAATCAACTACGCGAAGTTAAGTTCACGCGCAATTGGCTTGATCACGCCGAAGGCAGCGTATTAGTTGAATTTGGTGCAACGCGAGTTCTTTGTGCTGTTTCCTTCACTGCCGGAGTTCCGCGGTGGAAAGTTGGTAGTAACGAGGGTTGGCTAACTGCTGAATATTCGATGTTGCCCCGTGCTACTCATACCCGAAACGATCGCGAGAGCGTCAAAGGCAAGCTAGGTGGGCGCACACATGAAATTTCTAGATTGATTGGCCGAAGCCTGCGTTCAGTTTTGGACATGACTTCACTTGGCGAAAACACCATCATGATCGACTGCGATGTCCTGCAAGCCGATGGCGGAACTCGCACGGCTGCAATCACAGGTGCGTACGTTGCGGTTGCAGATGCTATCGAGTGGGCCCGTATCTCTGGGCTAGTTGCGCCATCTGCGGTTGTTTTGCGCGACTCGGTTGCGGCTGTCTCGGTCGGCATAGTTGATGGCAAGCCGTGTCTAGATTTACATTACGACGATGATGTTCGTGCTGAAACAGACATGAATGTCGTGATGACGGGATCAGGTAAATTTGTCGAAGTTCAGGGCACTGCAGAACGCGATCCATTTGACCGGGACCTGCTTAATCAACTTTTGGATTTGGCAACAAGCGGCTGTGCAGAATTGACTGACTTGCAACGCGTAGCACTTGCCTCTGGGCGGTGAAGTGACAACACAGATAGTTTTAGCAACTCGTAATCTTCACAAAGCCGATGAACTTGGCCGAATATTGGCAACATTAAATCTAGACATAGAAGTTCTGACGGTTGCGAATTTCCCAGCCGCCCCTGAGGTAGAAGAAACCGAAGTTACTTTTGTGGGCAATGCCTTGCTAAAGGCTAGAGCATTAGTAGCGCATACCGGTCTGCCTGCCATCGCAGACGATTCAGGGCTTTGTGTAGACGCGCTTGCCGGAGCACCTGGGGTACTGTCCGCTCGCTGGTCTGGAGCAAGTGAAAACATTGATCAGGCAAATATGGATTTAGTGCTCAAACAACTGGTTCACACCCCAGACGAGCAGCGTGGCGCGCAGTTTGTTTGTGCCGCAGTCCTAGTCCTTCCAGATGGAACGGAAGTTGTGCGAAGTGGGTTAGTAAATGGCGACATTTTGCGCACACCTCGTGGCACTCAGGGCTTCGGCTATGACCCGATTTTTCAGCCCACAGGATTTACCCAGACAACTGCTGAACTCTCGCCAGAGGAAAAGGATGCAATAAGTCACCGTGGCCAAGCTCTGAGGCAGCTTGCCCAAGCAATAAAAGAGTTGATTTAACTCTATTTCTGAGTATTTTCTGACTTAACCGAATCTTTACGCTGTAGCGTTTGCGTGCCAGTGTTCGGTGGGGAACACTGAAGTAACGACCTTTGAAGATGTGCGAAAAAGGAATATCCATGTTGGCCTTCAATAACCAGATTAAATCAGTGAGTTTGATTGCAATTCTCAGTTTCAGTTTCACTGTGCTGCCAACCGGCGCGCGTGCTGCATCGACGACCTGCAACGGCCAAACAGCTACTATCACTTCTTCGGCACGAGTGATTACTGGCACATCCGGCCCAGATGTAATTGTTGTGCAAGGCTCTGGAGCACACACCGTAAGTGCTGGATCGGGTAACGATGTGATTTGTGGGGCTGTGGGAGACGACACAATCAACAGTGGCTCGGGCAACGATACAGTTCTGGCCGGGGATGGAAATGATGTAATCTCCACCCTTGATGGCAACGACACCGTCAATAGTGGTCCGGGTAACGACACCGTCAATACCGGGATAGGTAACGACACGGTTAATGCTGGAGATGGCAATGACGCCGTCGCAACTTCGGATGGAGAAGATTCAGTCACAGCTGGTTCGGGCAACGACACCGTTAATACCGGAACCGGCGATGACTCAATTGCTGCGGGACTTGGCAATGATTCAGTCTCTTCTGGAAAAGGCAATGACACTGTCAACGGAGATGCTGGATTAGACATCATCTTCGGTGAAAGTGGCTCGGACACACTCGCGGGTGGCGCGGGTAACGATAGTTTGACGGGTGGCGACGACGGTGACCGAATAACTGGCGATACTGGAACAGATTCACTTTCAGGTGGAGCAGGTAACGACATGCTGCAAGGTGGAGCAGATCGAGATCAAATAAATCCAGGACCTGGAACGAACTACTGCGCTTCTGACAACTCCGACTCGATAGTCGGTGCCTGCACAATCGATACCGCTAGTCCGGGCATCTCCAACGCCAGCGTTACTCCGAGCGTGACCGCAGGATCTGCGCTGACTTTCATTTGGACGGTCAATGATAATTCAGCTGTTGAAAGTAGTTGGGTTACAATCGGCGGACCAAGCGGATGGGTTACGACTTGGTGCGGTTTTGGCCTAAAAGGAACTCGTATTTCGGGAAACATGCAAGGCTCAGTATTTTCGGCAACCTGCCAAGTCCCAGCCGATGCGGTCAATACCGAATACACGGCCTTCTTTGATGCAACTGATGTCTTCGGGCAAATGGCTCAGTCGTCAACAGCGAATTTTAGAATCATCGGCGGGGCTACAGATTCGAGTGCCCCCGTTGTCACAAATATCGCGTTATCTGCGCCAACAATTACCTATGGTCAAACATTGGACATCACCTATGATGTCCAGGATGAGACAGGCATGCAAGGAGTAATCGCTTGGGTTGCATTTAACGGATATAGCTTTGCCAACAATCAAGGGCGTGCTTACATTGATTATGGAACTTATGCATTCTCCCGAACTAGCGGTGATGAAAAGCAGGGAAGCTACAGTCAGACCATCTCGCTGAACAGTTTTGCTCCAGCAGGCGAATACACAATTTGGATTTCAGCAATAGACAAACTTGGCAACAAAGTTTTCTATCAAACCACCACGAAATTTAATGTGAGTTAGAAATTTGATAAGTAATGGTGCGGGAGAGGGGAGTCGAACCCCTACACCCGAAGGCGCTAGATCCTAAGTCTAGTGCGTCTGCCAATTCCGCCACTCCCGCACGTGACTCCTATTCTGTCAGACTTCTCAGTGTTCTTCTAACGGGCGGGTGCTATGAAGGAGTAGAAGCACAATTGCGCTTACTCCAGCAAGAACTCCAGCTATGGTCATAGGTAAGGATCCATTTCCTGAGCCTTTAGTCCACAACAATCCAGACCAGATGCCAGCAAGCAGTATCGCCCCGCCAGATAGCGACTGAAAAACTCCTTGGGCACGGCCGTGCATATTTTTTGGCACAGTATGCGAAACAATTGCCTTTCCAATACCGTCAGTCAATGCTGGGAAAAAACCATACAGCGCCACCGCTACGTACATAAGAACCGAAGGTTCAGTTAGCCGGCCCAGCGTTATGTAGGTTGTGGCGAAAGCAATCAGGCCGATTGCATACACGGTGTATGCGGATAATTTGTCTGCGATTATTCCTGCTGGATAGGCAGCCAGGGTGTAAACCAAGTTAAAGCCAATGTAAGCCAAAACGACATTAGTCATTGAGGTACCTAGTTGCGATAACCGAAGCAGCAACATAGTGTCTGGCAAATTCGTCAGCGCAAAAATCACAAATGGCAGTGCTGCATTCCAAAAACCACTTGGTAACCTCTCTAATACTTCAGAAGTATTTCCCTGAGGCTTGCTGACTTTAACCCTTACATCCTGAATAAATAACGAGATAACAACCGAGAGCACAGCAGGAATGACCGCCCACCACATCACTGCCCGCACATCGTTATTGAGAGCTGATAGACCGATTAAGGCCAAGACAGGACCGAGCACCGCACCAAAGGTATCGGCGCTTCGATGAAAGCCAAAAGCTCGAGCATAGTGGCTTGGCTCAACCGATTTAGTGATTAAAGCATCTCTAGGTGCTGACCTAATACCTTTTCCAATTCGGTCGACAACGCGCCCGAATAAGACCATTGGCCAAAATATCGCGCCAGCAACAAAAAGTTTTCCCAGCCCAGCGAATGCGTAGCCAGTGGTAATCAAGGTCTTACTGCCGATTCGATCCGAGGCCTTGCCAGCAAAGTATTTTGAAACGCCTGCCGTTACCTCGGCCGCTCCTTCGACAATCCCAAGCACTATCGCCGGCGCTGCCAAAACTCCGGTCAGAAAAAGTGGCATGAGCGGGTACATTAACTCGCTAGCTGCATCTTGGGTAAATGAAACCAGACTCAAAACTATTAAGTTTCGAGTAATCCACTTAGGTTTACTGGCTGCGGCCTCCACATCGTAAAGCCTACGCAAGCTTGTGAACGACTTCTGTTAATAAATGAACTAAGGAAGGGCAAACACTGCTTAGTTGAGTTTCAGTCAATCTTGAATGGGTCTTTAATTGGCCCAAGTTCAATACCTGCAGCTACGTGATCTGACTGCTCGCCACGAGTTAACTGTGCTAGGTGCGCCTTTTTATGCCAGCGCTCTTCAATCTTGCCAAAGCGCCAAATGGCAATCGCAAACAGCCAAACAATGGCAAAGGCTGCAACTATGAAATACCCGGCCTGGTTCAAATTGAACTGGTTGGCATAGTCCCAAAAACCGCCCGAAAGATTCAATTGACCGGAAATAACTTGCGCCACTTCCATGCCTCCAATGAATACTGCAACACCAACGGAAAGTCCGGTAATGATGATGTTGTAGTAAACCTTGCGAACTGGCTTTGAAAACGCCCAGCCATAGGCGAAGTTCATGAATGAACCATCAATTGTGTCGAGCAGGCTCATTCCGCCGGCAAACAAGAGTGGCAGACTCAGGATTGCCCACCAAGGTAATCCTGCAACGACCGAAGAGCCAGCCAACACAAGTAAGCCAATCTCTGTGGCAGTATCAAAGCCTAAGCCGAACAAAATTCCCAGTGGATACATCTTCCAGCTCTTATCGATTCGACGAGCAATCGGTCCAAAGAAACGCATCAAGAATCCACGAGAATCCAAGTGCTTTTCTAATTCTTCTTCGCTGTATTCTCCACGGCGCATTGCAACAAACACTTTGATGATTGAAACCATAACAACTAGGTTCAGGCCAGCAATAATCATCAAAAAGATTCCACTAACCGTGGTGCCAACCAAGCCCGTGTAGTGATGCAAACTTGAATTGTCATCCTTGAGCTGAGAACCAAGAGACTTGAGGCCAAAGTTGAGCAAAATTGCTAGCGCAGCTACTACTGAAGAGTGACCAAGGGAGAAGAAGAAGCCAACAGCTAACGGACGCTGACCTTCACTCATGAGTTTGCGCGTGGTGTTATCAATGGCTGAAATGTGATCAGCATCAAATGCATGTCGCATTCCCAAGGTGTAGGCCAAAACTGCCGTACCCCAGCCAAACATAGTTCCGTCACTCAAAATGTAATGACCGCGAGTCGCCGCAAACATTAAAGCAATTCCTGACACATGTAAGAAAGTTATGAACCCAAACATCAAGGCCATTCGTCGCCACTCATCACGAGTAAGTCGATCGCGCAGTTTCGCGTTGACTAGTTCGCCAGTCGACGGTGCTGTAATAGCCATAATTTAGTCCTTATTGCGAATTGTTTGCAATTACAAGTTTACGGCGAAAAGATTGGCCCCGCACAATTTTGGCCTTAATTGGCAGTTTCGGTGGGTATTGTGTTGATATGGCCGAAAACCCGTCAGACGAATTAGCTCGCGAATTACAACAAACTCGTGAACGCCTCTCGAAATCTGTTGATGATTTGCAGGAATACGTGCGACCAAGCAATGTGGCCAACCGGGGCCTAGAAAAAGTCTCAAGCTTTTTCGTAACCGAAGATGGTCAGCCAAGAACCGAGCGAATCGCAGCGGTCAGTGCCAGTGTTCTCGCGTTCTTTGGCTTGGCGCTAAAAAGTCGCGGCAAAAAAGACAACTAATTCTCAGGATGATTTATCGTCATACCCGCCATGTGATGGCGGCGACACAAAACTTCATAGCCGATTTCATCAACGGCACTTTCTGAAGTGTCACCAGGAAGAACTTGATCTCCTTCGGTAATCATCCTTCCATTTACGGTTCGCGCATTGTGAGTAGCTTTGCGACCGCACCAACAGAGCGCTTCTACTTGTAGAACTTGAATGCGATCTGCCAATTCAAAAAGTCTGGCCGAGCCAGGGAACAAGTCGGTACGAAAATCACTTGCGATTCCGAAGGCAAAAACATCAATATCTAGGTCATCAACGACATGGGCAAGTTGATTGATGTGTTCCCGAGTGTAGAACTGGGTTTCATCACACACAAGGTAATCCAAGCCGAGCTCACTCTTAAGTTGCTCTAGCGATAAATCAAAAAAGTTTGTCTCGTCGGTGACTTCAATTGCCTGAACCGCAAGGCCAAGTCGGCTTGAGAGAATGCCACTACCAGCTCGATCATTTCGGGTGAATACTAAACCGCTACGACCAGCTGATTTGTGAGTGTGATTTACCTGCGCGGCAAGGGTAGATTTACCACAATCCATCGTGCCGGTAAAGAAAACTAATTCAGCCATGTGCCACCCCTCATAACTTGATGAATTTAGTGTAGAACTTTGTTTCGCTCGTTACCGTCAAAGCATGAATCGTTTTGGCCGCTTTGCCAGGCTGTTTCTGGTCTTGGCGTTTCCAGTGAGTCTGGTGAGTTGTCATGTTGCCATTGACCCGGGACCGAATTCCACTGAATCACCGTCACTATCACCTGCACCAAGTCCAAGTAACTGGCCAAGCAGTACCGCCAGTCCATCAATAAGTCCGACCGCTTCCGGCTCTGAAACTACTTCACCAAGCTCAACGCCTTCAGCATTGCAAAAGGCGGTTGCCCTTTATTACGTGGGTAAAACTGAATTGGGATTTCGCCTTTATCGAGAATTTAGAAACATGCCTGTTGGTCATGATGCTGGTCTTGCTAGCTTGAGATTTTTGGTCAAGAACAAACAACGACCACTCGATGGTGACTATTTTAATCTCTGGGGCAATGGATCCACAATTAATTACATTAACTACACGGGCGAAAAGGCGACTGTAGACATATCTGTCGTTCCACTCAACGCAGGATCTGAAACTGAACTTCGAGCAATCGATCAGCTGGTTTGGACGCTCACGGCAAACCATCCGGCAACCAAATTCGTTAATTTCACTTCAGGTGGAAAAAAGTTTGAGAGTTTTGCTGGTCATGTTGATGCTCGTAAAGCATTTTCTAGGGAACTGCATTACGAAGTGCTAGCTCCTGTATGGGTCGATCAAGTAGCAAAAATTATGAGTAACCCAGTTGTGATGCGTGGAACAGCCTGCACCTTTGAGGCCGGCGTGCACTGGCAGCTATTCCGCGATGGCGAGATGATTCGCGAAGGAAGCACGCTTGCATCTGGTGGCTGTCCGATTCGGGGAGCGTGGACTGTTTCTTTAGGCATACTTCGAAGTGGAGATTACCTTTTTTCAGCTCAAGATATTTCGGCAAAGGATGGCTCAATAACTCAGGAAGATAGTAAGGATTTCTCTATTCGCTAGCTATTCGCAAGCAATGCCGTCGCCATCACCATCTCGATACCAGGCATACTCGACATCTTTGCCTCGGTGATACGGTCCGTAGCCGGCAGCTTTGGCCAACTTGCATGAACTGAAGCGCGGATCAGTGTGCGAGCTTGTGCCCGTTGAGCCGTCGCCAGTCGATGATCCGCCAGATTTTGGTATCGATCCAAAGTGTCTAACCGCTAGTGCTGGTTTGACTACTTGATTTCGCACGCCACAAGCTCGCACCTTATTTTGTAGGTCTCGCTTCTCAGTGGAATCAATAGTTAGGCCCCATCTATATTTGATTGCAATCCAATCCCCAACGTACTGGCACCAATAAGCGTGATTAGGTGGCATCCAAAGATATGGATCCTGATCACTTTTAGATCTATTTGAGGCTGCTGATACTGCAATCAACGATCGAGAATATCCGAGGTCGTTAGCGTACCGCTCTCTAGTGTCTGCATCCCATCGGTAGGCTCCTGATTGCCAGGCTTCAGACAAAGGAACCATGTGATCTATGTCCAAACTTCTGGCATTAGTAAATGTTTGATTGTCATACGGCGACTTCCAGCGCCCCCCAAATAGTGTGCAACTTGAATTTTCACTAGGTCGCACTTTTGCCTCTGACAGGAGAACTTCTTTTCGAGTGTTACAGCCATCCCGGTCCGCATCAACCCAAAGTTTGAAATATTCTCGCTGGTAGCCAGATTGATATTCTCTGGTTACCTTCAATTTGCTTAATAAGACTGATGCAGATGTTGTGGTGGTGGCCTGAACTGGTTGGCTGAGCAAAAAACTGGTCAGAGCAGCTGCTAGCGACAAACTGACTACGGACTTTGCAGGCATCGGACATCGATCACTTTCACAGATTCGTTTCTAAGTTAAGGGTATCTATCTGCTCAGACTAAAACTGAGCAAATTAGTCTGAGTTTTGTCACTTCTGTCTGCCAACATAGGGACATGACAAATTCATCTGCCTTTATCTATGTATTTATTGCCCTCTTTGTCGGCGTGGGTCTCGGGTTCATTATTGGTCGTGGCCGAAAGGTAACCGAAGGTACGGTCTCTGGGGACGTCACACTCCTGCAAGCACAACTTATTTCGACACAGGCTCAAGTAGAGCAGTTGAATTCTCAACTCAGCGCTGAGCGTAGCAATGCTAATGAAACCATTAAGTTACAGACGGAACTAGCAGCTCTTAAGGATGGAATTGCCGCCATTACCAGATCTGCAGCAGATGCAGATCGGCGCCGGGCTGCGGCTGAAGAAGGATTGCGAACTCAGATCCGTGCCATGAATGAAAGTAGTACCGAACTAGTTGCCCAAACGACAAGCATCGCTCGAGTACTAAATAGTTCTCAAGCTCGCGGAAAGTTTGGCGAAGCCCAGTTAGAAAAATTGCTGGAAAGTGCGGGTTTAATTGAAGGCGAACATTATCAAGTGCAGAGGGCAACTACAGGCGAAGGCAATGGACGCCCCGATGTAACCATCGAGATGCCTGGCGCGAGCGTTCTCTACATTGACTCAAAGTTTCCCTTTGAAAGTTTTTATCAAGCGTACGCTGTTGAAGATGAGACACAGCGAGAAGCATTGCTCAAGGATCATGCCAAAAAACTAAAAGACCACATCAAGACGCTGTCTGATCGTGAATATCAGCAACAAGGAACATCGCCAGACTTTGTAATCTTGTTTGCGCCCATCGAATCTATCCTTGCCGATGCACTTCGAATCGATAGCACTTTGCTTGACTACGCCTTCAAAATGAAAGTAACTATAGCGACACCAACCAACATGATGGCATTGCTTCGCACAGTTGGATATCTTTTCGGTCGCGAAAAAGTTGCGAAAAACGCTACAGAAATTCACGACTTGGCCGAGAAGTTCTTGCAGGACATTACGAAGCTGTACGTGAAAATTAATGAGGTTGGCAAGAACATCGAACGGATAAACAAGTCCTATGAAGATTTGACCAAAGTTGCACAACACACAGCACTGCGCAGTGCCAAGAAGATTCGAGCTTTGGATGTGCAAGGTCCAACTCCGGAGAACCCCATAGAAATAACGCAAGTTGTGCGGGAAATCACAATCACTGAAGCTGAAATTGAAGAATTCGAAATCGTTGACGAAGAATAAAATTCGAAACTTGGCCTGATCCCAAAAGTACACCGCATAGGACTTGAACCTATAACCCGCTGATTAAGAGTCAGCTGCTCTGCCAATTGAGCTAGCGGTGCTCGGTTGCCAGATTATCAGCAAATGTGCTCCGAGTGAAATGCGGGCTTAGCCAGCGGTTACTTTCGTTCGGTAGGCTAAGGACCATGCCTATCAACGCCGCCGGGACGGTAGTTGACGATGCCGCCCTCCGTTCCGACATCCGCCTACTTGGCGAATTGCTCGGCGAGACTATTACTAGACACAAGGGTCAGGAACTGCTTGATTTAGTTGAGCGAGTTCGTAAAGCTTCTCGGGTTGATGCCCACCAAGTCGCTGACCAGCTCTCGGATATTGACTTAGCCACGGCAATTGACCTGGCCCGGGCATTTTCCACCTACTTCAACTTGGCAAATATTGCTGAGCAAGTTCACCGCGGTCGCGCGTTGGCCCAGGATCGTAAGTTAAGTGGCGGAGTACTGGCGCGAACTGCGTCGAACATCTCCTCAGCTGGAATCCCAACGGATGAAGTTGCCGAAATAGTTAGCCGCCTAAATGTTCGTCCGGTTTTCACCGCCCATCCAACAGAAGCGGCCCGTCGTAGTGTCCTAACAAAGTTACGTCGAATTGCTGACTTTTTATATTCGCCCGGACACCCACGTTTGCGTGATCGGTTAGGTGAATTGGTAGACCTGCTTTACCAAACTGACGAACTGCGGTTGCAGCGTCCAGAAGTTTTGGATGAGGCGCGAAATGCACTTTATTATCTAGACGAGATTGCACGTGGTCCACTTGGCCACGTACTTGAGGACTTGGAAGGCGCCTTAGAACAACTTGGCGTAAGTATGCCCGTGACATCAACTCCACTAACTATGGGCTCCTGGATCGGTGGTGACCGTGATGGCAATCCATTCGTTACCGCGCAGGTGACTAGGAGTGTTTTTGAAATGCATCGTTCGCATGCCGTCAGCAACTTAATTCCAGTGCTGGATCGTGTGATTGAAGACTTGTCAATTAGTCGCACAGTGGCAGGTGATGAAGCTCATGTTGAAGAATTTTTGACGCAAATCGTTCCGGATCTGGCTGGCCTAGATTCCCGCTATGTTCGAATGAACGCCGAAGAGCCTTGGCGCCTGTCGCTAATTGCCATTCGACAGAAATTGATGAACACCCAAGCCGCTTTGTCAGATGATGAGGTGCCTGATGAAAGCGTTTATGGCGAGACGGTTGAGTTCATTGCTGATTTATCAGCCGTGCGCCAATCCTTACTTTCGCTTGGCACTGAGGAAGTTGCGCTTCGCGTTCTAGACCGTGCAATCTCAACCGCTAGTGCGATTGGTTTACATTTGGCCGGACTAGATGTTCGAGAGCATTCTGAAAAGTACCAGGAAGCAGTCGCTCAGTTGGTAGAGCCAGATGCGAATTATCGTGAGCTAACTCCGGACCAACAATTAGAATTTCTGCGCAATGAGCTAGCGCAATATCGAGTACTTTCGAATGGCGCTGTGGTTTTGGTTGATGAGGCTAAGACTGCGTTATCTGCATACCGGGAAATTTTTGAAGGCCAGAACCGTTTTGGCCATGAAGTCTGCCAAACCGCAATTGTTTCCATGACACGAGGAGCACACGATTTGTTGGCCGCAGTAATTGTTGGTCGTGAAGCGGGACTTGTTGATCTGGCAAATGAAGTTGTTCGTGTCGATTTTGTTCCACTTCTGGAAACGGTTGCCGAATTAACAGCTGCTGATCAAATCTTAGAAGATCTGCTGAGTACTCCTGCTTACCGCGAATTGGTCCGACTTCGTGGCGATGTGCAAGAAGTTATGCTCGGTTACTCGGATTCGAACAAAGATGCTGGAATCCTGACTTCGCAGTGGCAGATTCATTTGGCCCAGCGAAGACTGCGCGATGTAGCGAACAAGTATGGCGTACGACTTAGACTCTTCCATGGCCGTGGCGGGACAGTTGGCCGTGGCGGTGGTCCAACCTTTGAAGCGATCATGGCCCAGCCTTGGGGTGTACTTGATGGTGAAATCAAACTTACGGAGCAAGGGGAAGTAATTTCCGATAAGTACTTGCTGCCGCCGCTTGCCCGCGAAAACCTAGCCTTGACCTTGGCGGCAGCCCTAGAAGCATCTGTCCTGCATAAATCTTCAAAAGTTCCAGCTGAAAAGTTGGTTAAGTGGGATGAAGTCATGGACCTTGCGTCAGGAACCGCATTGGAAAAATATCGTGCCTTAGTTCAGCATGCTGATCTACCGGCATATTTCGCATCATCTACACCAGTTGGCGAGTTGGCTGATGTGCACATGGGCTCTCGGCCTGCTCGACGCCCAGACACTTCATCTGGAATTTCTGGACTAAGGGCAATTCCTTGGGTATTTGGCTGGACACAGTCTCGACAAATCGTCCCCGGTTGGTTTGGGGTGGGTAGTGGTCTGGCGGCTGCTCGAGAAGCTGGATTTGGCGATGAGTTAAACCAGATGTTAAAGGACTGGAACTTCTTCTCTAACTTCATCTCTAATGTCGAGATGACACTTGCTAAGACAGACATGGAAGTTGCAGCCAGTTACGTCAGGGAATTAGTACCTGCAGATTTGCAGCACCTGTTTGAGGTAATCAAAGCAGAATTTGAGTTAACGAAGCGAGAAGTACTTAAATTGACGGGTGAGAGCACAGCCTTAGAAAACAATGTTTCACTTGCCCGAACACTAGAGATTCGCGATAAGTACCTACTGCCACTGCATTACTTACAGGTAAGTTTCTTGCAGCGGGTCCGCGAAGTGAGGGCTTCAGGTCAAGAGCCTGATGCAGCACTTAGACGTGCATTGAGTGTGACAGTAAATGGCATAGCCACCGGCCTTAGAAACACTGGCTGATTAAGCCGAAATTGCCTCAGGCGTTAATTCCACAATCCGACCCAAGTAATCCTGAGTGGCTTGAGTAAGTTCATCATCCGACAAGGTGCGCGAGCTATGAATAACAAAAGGTTTTTGCCATTTCATTTTTGTCATATTTGCTGTAGCGATAAGCGGAGCTAGGAAGTCTTCCATCGTGAATTTGTTACTTCCCTCAGGTCGATAAGCATCTGCAGGTCCACCTGTACTGATTGCCACCATAACTGGCTTGTCGGCTAGTGCATTACCACCTCTATAGGCCCAACCTGGAGTCAGAATTTCATCCAAATACTTCTTTAGACTTGCCGGCGGTGAGTACCAAAACCAAGGAAACTGGAACACGACTGCATCATGAGCATCAATAATTTCCTGTTCCATCGTTACATCAAAACTACTTAGCCCAGCTGGAATGAGTTGATCAATGTGACGAACAGTTACTAATGGGTTTTCTTCTAGTGATCTGACGAATGCGTCGTTGATTCGAGATTCTTCAAGGCTGGGGTGACTGACAAGGACTAGTACTTTTGAACTCATAACAGTTACAAGTCTGGTACAGAACTATTTATTCCGCAGTATCAGATGTTTGCCTGCTTTTCGGCAGCATCTACTACATTTGCAAGTAGCATCGCCCGAGTCATTGGACCTGTTCCACCAGGCATCGGTGCAAAGTAGCCAGCAACTTGAGCAGCGCTTGGATGTATGTCGCCAAGTAGTCCCGCTTCGGTGCGAGTAATTCCGACATCTAAAAGAGCAGCGCCAGGTTTAACCATTTCGGCAGTAATGAAATGCGGTACACCAGCCGCTGCCACTACGATGTCGGCCTGCCGTAGGTGGTAAGTCAGATCTTTAGTCCCCGTGTGACACAAAGTTACCGTCGCATTTTCCGTTCTGCGAGTCAACAGTAAGCCAAGTGGGCGTCCAACAGTTACACCTCGACCAACAATTACGACTTCAGCTCCATCAAGTGGCACGTTGTAAGCGCGAAGCAGTTCAACAATTCCTCGCGGTGTGCAAGGAAGTGGCGCTGGCTCCCCAAGCACGAGTCGACCAAGATTCGTTGGATGGAGCCCATCTGCATCCTTCTCAGGCGACATTGAAGTCAATGCACCATTTGCATCAAGCCCTTTTGGCAGCGGAAGTTGCACGATGTAGCCAGTACAGCTCGGGTCTGTGTTCAACTGCGAGATTGCATCTAGGACGTCTGTTTGAGTTGCAGATGCTGGTAAATCTATTCGGATTGATTTAATCCCTACTTCTGCACAGTCTTTATGTTTGCCACCAACGTATGCATGAGAGCCTGGATCGTCACCAACCAAAATGGTGCCAAGTCCGGGCTGCACTCCAAGTGAATTCAGGCGTGCGACTCGCTGCTGCAACTGACTTCTGACTACTGCTGCGGTAGCCTTGCCATCGAGAATTACAGCGCTCATTTGGAACCTTTCAGGTAACGCACCTAACTAACAATGCCACATGTCACCTAGCCCAGTCACACTTAGTCGCCTTTGGCCAAAACCTGTTCATCAGCTGGCGGGCACATTGGCTCTTTAATTCGGTTGTTACTAAACTGAACTCTGAAACCAGTGTTTCAAGGCAATTCACCTTTTGCATCAACTGACTTTTCGGAGTGTGTAGTGACCGACATTTTGAAAGAAATGTACGAAGAGACGATGGCTGGCAATGCCCCAAGAGTTCTTGAATTGACCAATCAGGGCTTAGCAGAGGGTATGACCCCAGAAACCTTACTCTTTGAAGCCCTAATTCCTGCACTTGAAGAAGTTGGTGCGCGATTTGAGCGCGGAGATTACTTTGTGCCTGAGATGCTTATTGCCGGTCGGGCAATGAATGGCGCACTGGAGGTACTTCGACCACTGCTTGCTGACACCGGTGCAGAGACAATTGGCACTTTTGTGATGGGAACTGTCAAAGGCGATGTTCACGACATCGGAAAAAACTTAGTCAACATCATGCTCGAAGGCGCTGGATTTAATGTAATTGACTTAGGGGTCCAAGTATCTCCGGAGAAATTTGTTGCGGCTGTCCAAGAACATAAGCCTGACATTGTTGGCATGTCAGCATTCTTAACCACAACCATGCCGATGTTCAAAGTAAATATCGAAGAACTGACCAAGGCTGGATTACGTGATGACCTAATCGTGCTTGTTGGCGGAGCTCCAGTTACGCAGGAGTACGCTGATGTGGTGGGCGCTGACGGATATGCGGCAGATGCGTCAACTGCGGTTCGAGTTGCAAAATCGCTAATCGCGGCAAAACGTGCCTAACTGCAACATAAGGGGTATTGAATGCATACATTATTGAGTTCTGCAACCAAAGAAATCACGATGGGTGGCGACTTGCCATTTGTCATCATCGGTGAGCGCATCAATCCCACGGGCCGAAAAATATTTCAGGAAAAACTTCGCGCTGGCGATTTTTCAACGATAGAAATTGATGTTGCTGACCAGGTTGCCGGCGGTGCAGACATGCTTGATGTCAACATGGGAGTTCCACTTACCGATGAACCCGAGCTTCTGGCTAAGGCAATAAAACTAGTTCAAACTCTTACTGATTTACCGGTCTGCATTGATTCATCTGTTGTTGAAGCCCTTGAGGCTGGCCTGGCAGTTTATGAAGGTAAGGCACTTATCAATTCGATGACCGGTGAGGATGACCGGATGGAAGCGATTTTGCCATTAGTTAAAAAATATGATGCGGCGATAATTGCGCTACCAAATGATGAGACCGGTATCCCAATGACTGCGCCTGAACGCATGCTGATTGTTGACAAGATTGTTGTCGCAGTAGAGAAAGCTGGAATCTCACTGGAAAACTTAGTAATCGACCCTTTGGCAATGACCGTAGGTGCAGATCCAGAGGCGGTTAAAAACACACTTGAAACAATTCACCAGATAAAAGAGAAGTACGACTTAAATATGTCAATCGGTGGCTCCAATGTCTCGTTTGGCTTGCCAAATCGCCACGCACTCAATGCAGCCTTCTTGCCGATGGCGATTGCCGCCGGCTTGACTTCGGCAATTATGGACGCGCGTACTCCCGCCGTGGTTGAATCGGTCCGTGCCAGTGACCTCTTGATTGGCAATGATGCTTGGGGCGGAAACTGGATAACCCGATTCCGCGCCGCACAGAATGTCTAATCACTTCTAGTAGTCTTGGGTTACTTCGACCGAAAGATACTTACGTGAGCGATAACACGCCTTCTGCAACTGATGCAGCTGCACTTGGTCGTGTGCAACTCAAATTTGAGCCAAGTGGGCAGGAGGTTCGAGTGCCGCCTGGGGTCTCAGTTTTTGATGCGGCTTCCTGGAATGGCTTGGCAATTGACTCCACCTGTGGTGGACACGGAACTTGTAAGAAATGCAAGATTCAAATCCTGGAAGGCGAAGTTCCAGTCTCGAACCTTGATGTCCGAGCTTTCTCTTCCGAACAACTCGCACAAGGCTGGCGACTGGCTTGTGCCGCTAAAGCCAACGGCAATCTAAAAGTTGATGTCCCACCGCTTTCTACCCGACCTAAGGCAGCAACTGTAGGGGTTGGTCGGCAGGTAATTCTGCGCCCCACTGTGCAAAAGCGGTATGTCGAACTCGCTGAACCAAGTTTGCATGATCAGGCGATGGACTTAGAGCGACTACAAAAGTCTATTAGTGACATCGAGTTTTCTGCTGATTTATCGGTGCTACAAGCCTTGCCAACAATCCTTCGTTCGGCCAATTGGAAAGTGACTGCTGTAATTAACGACGATGTCTTAATTGCTGTTGAGTCAGGGGATACGTCGACTAAAAGTTATGCTGTAGCTTTTGACTTGGGCACTACTACAGTTGTTGCAACCTTACTCGATTTAAATACGGGCACCCCAGTTTGCGTAAAGTCCATGTTGAATAAGCAACAACCTTTTGGTGCTGACGTGATCTCGCGAATTTCTGCGACCATGCTTGACAGTAATGCGCTCGCGACGATGCAATTAGCAGCGGTAGAGACTTTGAATGAATTGTTAGCCGAAGTTTGCCAAGATTCTGGGGTCTCTTCCTCAAATATCTATGACATTGCGATTGCTGGCAATGCCACAATGATGGAATTGCTCTTAGGTATTAATCCAGAACCAGTTGGAGTCGCGCCATTTATCACGGCAACCCGCAGTTGGCCGATACTTAAAGCCAGTGAGATTGGCTTGGGTAGCCTGCCGAGTGCTAGATGCTACATTTTTCCACTGTTTGGCGCTTATGTTGGGGGAGACATTGTCGCTGGCGCACTTGCTACCGGGATGGACCGAGATAAGCGAGTCCGATTATTAATTGATGTTGGAACTAACTGTGAAATCGTACTGTCAGATGGTGACAAAATTCTTACTACCGCAGCTCCGGCCGGACCAGCTTTTGAAGCCGCCTCCATTTCGTGTGGAATGCGGGCCGCGGATGGCGCTATTGAAGTAGTGCAAATAATCGACGGCGACTTAATACTAGGGGTAATCGGAAATGTCGAGCCGGTCGGACTTTGCGGATCCGGACTAGTTGATGCAGTTTATGCACTGCATCAACAAGGAATAATCGATGATTCTGGTCGCTACATAACTAACGAAGGTGCCGAGCAACTAGTTCCAGGACTGGCAACAAGATTAATTACTTTAGAAAATCAGGAGCGGGCATTCGTGCTTGCCTGGGAAAACAATCGGCCATCAGTTTATCTGTCTCAGCGCGATGTTCGAGAGTTACAATTTGCCAAGGCATCAATCGCGACAGGCTGGCGTTTGCTTCTTGATGAGCTCAACCTTTCCTCAGAGGATGTACAGCAAGTTCTGCTCGCCGGCTCCTTTGGTTCATATTTGTCACCAGCTTCAGCGATTGGGATTGGTTTAGTGCCCAAACTTCCAGTTGCGAGAATTGTCAGCGCTGGAAATGTGGCAGGCGAAGGGGCGAAAATGGTTTTGTTATCTCAGGCCGAGCGACATGGTGCAACAACGTTACTTGAAGAAGTCGCCTATGTTGAACTCTCGGATCGCCCTGATTTTAATGATAAATTTATGGCTGAGCTCGCTTTGCCATCATAATCTTAAGTGCGGTAGCCGCCTGCTACGTACTGGTAGCAAAGCCTACTGAAATGACCCTTACCTATATGTGGAAGTGACAGAACCATTGAGGAAAATGTAATTCAAACAATGCCCTCAGTTTGCGAAACTTCTAAGGGAAATAAAAAGTGCCCACTAAGTAGCGGGCACTTGGGGTGAGTGACGGGACTCGAACCCGCGACGTCCTGGACCACAACCAGGTGCTCTACCAGCTGAGCTACACCCACCATGACTGCAAAAGAAACTTTGGCAGAGCTCTTAGTCTATGCCAGCGGAGAGCCAGGCGTTAAATTGCCGGCTTACTAAACATCAGTAGCGAACGGACGACCCATAATGTGCTCTGAAATTGCCCGAGCAGTTAGTGTGTCTGGTCCAGGTTCAGGCACCATAATTGCAGCGCGGTAGTAACGGAGTTCATTGATTGAATCTCTGGTATCGCCCAGTGCTCGGTGATTTCCGGTCTTCAATGGATTGGCAAAGTAAGTGCGCGAGTACCAGCGCCTGGCCAATTCTTTGAGGCTGGAAACATCAATAATCCGATAATGCAAGTATGAATCGACACGAGGCATATCTCTGCGCAAGAAAATCCGATCGACATAGACACTTGAGCCAGCAAGTGGAGCCTTGAATGATTCTGGAACGTGTGAAGTCACGTAATCAAAGAGTTGCTGCTCTGCTTCTTCAAGAGTCAACCCGCTTGGAATGTCATGGAGCAATCCTGAGGCAGTGTGCATTTGAGTGACTACTGGGTCCATCGTGTCTAGTTTTTCTTGCGGAACTTTGATGACAACTTCGAAGCCATCATCCAATTCATTGAGTTCGCTGTCAGTGACGATGCAGGCAATTTCCACAAGCGAGTCATTAACAAAATCAAGACCCGTCATTTCGCAGTCTATCCAGACAATTCGGTCAGTTTTTGATTCGCTCACGCAATAAGCCTAACCAGTTAGGAAAAAGATTAATGAGAGGGTTAAAGCCAAGGCTATTTTGCTAGCTTTTCTTCAAGCTCTACAACTCGCTTTCGAAGTGCGGCAAGCTCCGCTTCCTGCACCAAACCAAGGCGACCAACGACTTTGTCCACTTCGTCAGCAACGGACTCAGATACGTCTGCTGAACCTTCATGGTCCCGATTACACATGTTTGGTCGAGGCAACGTGTCTGCTAAGTCGAGAAGTGCAGAAATCGCAGATGCACTAAGAGTGACTACGGCAGCATTGACCGCATCTACATCAACCATCGGAGCACTTTCGTCTGCACGTTGTTCACGAACTCGATTGCCTATTGAATCTAACGTGTCTGCGGCTTGACGAAGGATTGAAGAGAGATCAAACATAAGAACAGCGTAATCTGATGTGACATATCACGCACTTGCTGGAGATGCGCTGTGTTGAGTATCACGCGACAATGAAATGTGCCAGAAATGCCAACCTATGCCTTGAGCCGAACCGCAAAATTGGCTTCGGTGCCAGTAAGTCATGCTGGTAGGCGGGCGGTGGTTGCTGGCACCCGGATAGGTGGTGGGGACTCGCAGGCGGCATTAATCCGTGCTCAACGTCGCACGGCCGAACAACTTTTTAGCGTTCTTGGCACGCTAAAGGGCGGCGCTATGAAATTTGGTCAAGTACTGAGCGTCCTTGAGGCGGCCTTGCCCGAAGAGATGATTGCTCCTTACCGAGAATCTCTAACAAAGTTGCAAGACAGCGCCCCTCCTATGTCGGCCAAGAATGTGGAACTGCAGTTAACTAAGAGCCTCGGGAAAGATTGGCGTGGTCGATTTCAAAAGTTTTCAGACCTACCTTCAGCTGCTGCGTCCATCGGACAAGTGCACAAGGCGATTTGGCACGATGGGCGCGAAGTCGCAGTAAAAATCCAGTATCCCGGAGCTGCAAAAGCGGTCATGTCAGACCTCAATCAAGTGTCCCGCATGGGCAACATTTTTGCCTTTGCCTTTCCAGGTATTGACCTAAAAGCACTCTTAGCAGAATTAAAGCTCCGCGTTGGCGAAGAGCTTGATTATTTGCACGAGTCAAAAGTTCAACGTAAGTTTGCAGTCGCCTTTGACGGACACAAAGATTTTTTCATTCCACACGTTCTTTCTGCGGCGAGTGAAGTCGTTGTTACCGAATGGGTAGAAGGAAAATCTCTTGCACGCATAATTGAATCAGGGACTCAAGATGAGCGCGATAAATATGGAAAAATGTACCTTCGTTTCCTGCTGTCAGGACCAAAAATTGCTGGCCTGATGCATGCAGATCCCCATCCAGGAAATTTTCGCGTTATGCCAGATGGCCGACTAGCAGTTCTAGATTTCGGCGCCACCGCAGACTTACCTGATGGCCTGCCGAAGGCAATGGGAAAGTTACTGTTGGTAGCCATGGCCAATGATGGCTCCGGAATTGAATCTGGTTTGCGCGCTGAAGGATTTATCCGACCAGGCATCCAAATTGATCCGGAGTCATTACGTGATTATTTGGCTCCATTTACTGAGCCAGCAAAAACCCAGGTTTTCAAGCACAGTAGGGAGTGGTTACGGGAGCAATTCTCGCGAACTAGTGACCCACGCAATCCAGACTGGGCAATAGGACTGAAAATAAATTTGCCACCGAATTATTTGCTAATTCATCGGGTTTGGCTGGGAAGTATTGGTGTGCTCTGTCAACTGGAGTCCGAATTTTCGGTAATAGACGAATTTATTGACTGGGTTCCTGGCTTTCAGCAAGACTTAGTCACTTCTTGACCAATTCTTAACACTTCTCGGTATCTCCCTTTTACTTCAGTTTGCAATGCTGGAAAAGTAAAAGGAGAGTTATGAGAAAGAATCAGCTGTTTGCACTTAGTACATTTGCCGGAATTGCTGGAACTACATTCTTATCAGCCGGAGCGACCTCAGTTGGAAGTACTGGATCTCTTAGTGCAAGCGGGCTACGACCAAGTCAACCGGTTACGCAGAGTCACTTCGCTAACACATCGAGTTCCGCAATTAGCCTCAAGACTCGTTCGATTACTGGCGATTCTGTTTGGGTAAATTTTGGCTACGTGCAGGTTAAAGCAATAGTCAAAGGCAAAAAATTGCTTAACGTCAAAGTAGAAAAATCTCCAAATCAAGATGGAAACTCGATGATGATAGCTAGATACTCCTTGCCCATTTTGCGCAAGGAAGCACTGGCAGCCCAATCCGCAAGAATCAAATCGGTAAGCGGTGCTTCCTACACTTCTTATGGCTACAAGCAATCATTGCAGTCGGCTCTAGTAAAGGCAGGCATCAGTTAGGCAAGCCCTAGGACTTTATCAACTGGCTGTGGTGACCCAATACAATGAACTGTGACTTCAGATTCCAAGAAAATCTGCCTTATTGCCGTTAATTACTTCCCCGAAGTAACGGGATGTGCGCCGTACACCACAGACTTGGCTGAAAATTTAGTAAAACTTGGGCATGATGTGACTGTAATTACTGCGCTACCGCATTACCCACAGTGGTCAATTCCACCAGAATACAAAACTAAAGAACGTCGGAATGAAGTCCTAAATGATGTTCAAGTTCTGCGCTGCAAGATATTCGTGCCGGCAAAGATGTCCGCATTAGCGCGAGTTGCTTTTGAGGCATCATTTCTGTTTTCAGCATGGTGGCGAAGTCGATCTCAAAGACCGGATATTGTCATCGCCGTAAGTCCAGCACTAGCCGACGTAGTCGTTGGAGCAGCTTTAGCGAAGCGGCGGAAAGTACCATTTGGAGTTCTGGTTCAGGATTTGATGACTGCTGCTACCACTCAGTCGAATATTTCTGGTGGTGACAAGGTTGCAGGTCTTGCCTCGGCAATTGAAAGTAAGTATCTACAGCGCGCTGATTCGGTGGCGGCCATAACTGAATCCTTTTCGGATTCCATTATTGGGTTAGGGGTAAATTCAGACGACGTTGTAGTTTCACCAAACTACTCCGTGAAAAACATTGTCAAGATTCCACGTGAGCAAGCGCGAGCACAACTAGGCTGGCCAACTGACACTTTCGTGCTTACCCACACAGGAAATATGGGATTGAAACAAGATTTAGGCAACCTTATTGAGGCAATCCGACTTGTTGACTCAGACCAGGTAAGGCTCCTGCTGGTTGGCGACGGCAGTCAACGCGCGGAATTGGAACAAATGGCTGGTGCTGATCCAAAAATCGAATTCATGGGACTTGTCGATGAAAGTGATTATTCAGCACTGCTTTCAGCTAGTGATGTTTTGCTGCTAAATGAAGCGCCAACAATTTTCGACATGTCGCTACCATCCAAGCTCACAGCTTATGAAGCTTCTGGTCAACCAATTTTGGGTGCAGTCGTCCCTGGCGGAAATACCTCAAAAGTCCTTGCAAAGTTAGCTCAGGCGAAGCAAGTTCCAGCTGGTGAACCAAGAGCGCTTGCCGAGGAAATTACTGCTCTTCTTGGTCAGGGTACCCAATTAAAGTCCGAAAAATCGGAGCAAACAACGTTGTCAGATGCAGGTGAGTTACGAGCTCAGCGAATCAATTGGGTACTGAACTTTTTTAAGAAGTAGCGGCCCGATAGATAGCCAAGAGTTCGTCACCAATGTGCTTCATTGAGAATTCCTTTTGCGCTAGTTCCAATGCGCTAGCTGAGTAAGTTAGCAAATCTTGAGTAATCACTTTTACCGCATTAACCAGGCCGTCAACAGATCCGTCAGTCACAATGCCAGCGTTTCCTCGTTGAATGTATGGAGCAAGTCCGCAGCTGTCGGTAAGCACTACTGGAATGCCACACGATAAGGCTTCAAGGATGATCATTGGAAATGGTTCGTTTACCGACGGCAGCACCAGGATTAGTGTTCGTGAAAGTAAATCAAGTACGCCATCGTGATCTTTGGGTCCAACATAAGTTACTCGTTGGGCTAAAGCATGCTTCTCGATCAGAGAAAGGACTGCGTTGAGTTCACCTTCATCCGCACCAGCAATCTTGAAATCAGAAAAATTTTCGTCGCCAGACAATTTTGCTGCCATCTCGACAAACCGGGTTGGTCTCTTTCGCTCTTGCAATCTTGAAATGAATGAGATGCTAGTTCTCTCAACAGCAGAAGACTTGGACTGAGCGGGAACCCCATTTGGTAAAAAAGCTAAATTGCTTAAAGCGGACTTAGCCACCGCGGGATAATCCTGCTGCTCTTGCTCGGTTAAATAAAGCAACTTGCTGGCCTGTATTAGGGATTTTCTAACCAGCAGGAAGTCAAGAATTCTTCCGGTGGCTCTCTGTGTCGGGTCTATCATGCCGTGGCCCTGAATCACGTAAGGAACATTTCGCAACCGACAAATGAAGGTGATTGGCAAGGTGATTAGATCGCGGGCAAGGTGAATGTGAACAACATCAAAATTCCTTACATTACGCCAAGCCCAAGCTAGTAGTTTCAGCGAAATCAGACCGCTAAAGCCAAGTTTTGCGTGGATTTGCCTGACTGCAAATAGATTTGCGTTGATCCCTTCAATTTCTTGCGGAATCGTTGGGTAATCGCGGCACCCACCAACTAACTCAACCTTTATATCTCGACTCTTAAGTTCATGGGCCAGATTTAGGGCGACCCGAATCGGACCCCCAAAGGCATTGTCGGGCGATTGAAGAGTAAATGCGTGCAGTATTTTCAAGATGGCTCAGCTATCTCTCGCAGTTGACCATTGATAAGCAGGCTGTTATTCGGAATTTCTCCGCGTGCAATCTCTCGCGCTGAAATCACGCAGTTTTCGCCAATTTCAGCGCCGGGCAAAACGGTTGCCCGAGCTGCAATCCAAGAACCATTTCCGATCGTTATTGGTCGATTGCGATAGGGGAAATCAATTTTTGCATGGTCGTGAGAGCCACTACAAAGCATGGCTTCTTGGGAGATGCATACGTCATCACCAATTGTGACTTCTACGATGTTTATGATTCGAGCGCCTTCTCCAAGCCAGCAGTTGTCACCAATGTGTATCTTCCACGGCCACATGATGCGAACATCATGGCGAATAAAGACATTTTCGCCAACCCTCGCTCCGAACAGTCGCAGTGCTGATGCCCTGAATCTGTTTGGGAACCAAAATTTCTGGAAAATCAAAAATGAGAAGCCAAACCAGAGCGCCTGCCAGACTTTGTTGCGACCACGGTCATAGCCAGCGGCATCGAATTTACTTAGATCTCGCATAGCGGCCTTTGTGCTGATTTAGTAGGAACAGGGCAATTCTACTATCAGCGGTTGAGAAAACTTGCGACTAATTCGGAGCAGGAAATGTTGGTATTCTTGGCAAAGGACATAAGACACAAAGCATGGGGTACTAAGTGCTAGACGAGAAGTATGTAATCGGTATATGCACGACTGGAACTCGGGCAACTTTAGACCTTTTTCTGGACAAATTTATTCCCACGCTCAACGAGCATTCTGAAAACTTGCGCATCGTAATCGCGATTAATGGTGTTGGAGATATTGAGGTCGCCCAACTTCCTAATCTCACAGTTGTTCGCGAACTAAGACCAGGAATTGCATACGCACGCAACCGAGTCCTTCAAGAAGTCAATCCTGACGAGAACTTGATATTTATCGATGATGACGAGTACCCCGACGAGCAATGGTTCACCAATCTGACTCGAGCGCATAAGCAGTTTCCCACGGACATCATCTTCGGTCCAGTTTATGAAGTTGATGATGGCGGCGAAGTGGTCAAGGACTCTAAAATACGACCAATGCGAAATCTTGCTACTGGTACTTTATTGAAGTCGGCAGCAACTAATAACCTGCTGATTCCAAGTAATATCATTGGCTCGCGTCATTTGTATTTTGATATTTACTTCAATAGAGGTGGATCAGACTCCGATTTAACAATCAGACTCGGCAATGCCGGCTACCTGATTCGCTGGGTTTCCGATGCCATCCTGTATGAAGTGCAAGATAGCGAAAGATCGAATTCAGACTGGGCTTACAATCGCAACTGTCGCAACTCTGCTTTGTATCCTTTGGTTATTCTGAGGAATAGTTCCGTGCCTTATATATTTGCCTACTTCTTGAAAAAACTATTTCAGGTGTGTATTTATTTCTTCCTTCAGTTTTTCGGCATTAAATTCAAAAAGAAGTACCACTTGTTCAAATTGAGCATTAAGTCCTTGCTCACAGGTGATTCGGGACTTTACAGTGACTAGTTACCAGGGTGCAAAAAAGCCAAAAGTGCTGTGGCTAACAAATCTAGCTACTCCCTATCGAATCCCACTATGGAAATGGCTAAACCAGGAAGTCGACCTCACTCTAGGAATGCTCCGAGATCCAGCTAGAAATAGATTTGGCGATTGGGATCAAGACTCACTTGGCGTGAAAACCCAGTTCTATATGTCTCCCACACTTTCAATCGGCAGGCGAGCTATTTATTTCCCGAACGGTCGCCTTAAAAAGGCACTCAAAGGTGATTTTGATGTATTTGTCCTGGGCGGATGGGAATCTCCTGCCTATTTTTATGCGCTCTGGATTGCTAAGCGCAAAGGAATTCGCGTTATTGGGCATGCTGGTTCAACCTCATTTTCTAGTGAGTTCTCGGGAAGCGCAGTTGCCAAGTTAAGAAGCTGGTTTCATCGGCAACTTGATTTTGTTGTTAGCTATGGCACAGAGGCCACTAAATTCCTAGTTGGAATGGGAGTAGCTGAGAGTAAGATTTCAACCGCATTCAATAGCGTGGATAACACCTATTTTTATCAGGAGATCTCAAAGTTAAATCGCCAGCCGGTTAACAAAATTGGGCATAACTTTATTTTTGTTGGACGACTGATGCCACTGAAGAATATCGCCAACATAATTTTGGCGTTTAACCAGATTAAGCAGCAAGGCGATACTCTGCGAATCATCGGGCGCGGCAAGCTGCGCGACGAGTTGGTTGAATTTAACAAGAGCCTAGACCTAGAGTCAGAAGTTCAATTTGTTGACCACAAAGAGCCGCATGAACTGATTCAAGAATATGCAGTGGCGAATACCTTAATCTTGGCATCGACCACTGAAGTCTGGGGCTTAGTAGTTAACGAAGCGTTAGTTTGCGGATTAAATGTTGTAGTCAGTTATAGATGTGGCGTCTCAGCTGACATTGCACACATGGACGGCGTCTACATTTCTGGCAGCGATTCTGAGTCCATAGCAAGCAAGATGAATGAGAGTCGCGAACATTGGAGTGGCCCTAGGGAAAATCCAGCGATCATTGAATACACAATCGAACGATACGGTAAACACTTTCTGGAAGCGATTAATCGATAAATCGATTAAGTGAATTTAGAATGTTAAAAGTGAGAGCAGGAATTTAGGAATGAAACAGTTGCAGAGAGTTGTTGTCGTTGGTGGCTCCACAGCCTCGGGACATTCGATAGATGAAGACAAGAATTTCGGCTACCTAACTTCAACCCGACTAGATTTACCTCTGCATTTCTATACTTCTGACTTAGCGAAGATGGAACAACTGAACGAAATTATCGAGTCCAGTGACATCTCCAAGAATGATCTTGTCTTAATCCTTGCTGGAATTGGCGACTCATGGCCTCAACCACAAGGTATTTTTCAAAGAATCCTCCCTCCATCTTGGCGCGGAGCAGGAAAAATGAATCCTGCCTCCAGAATGAGCCGAAGCTTTAGTCGAAGAATAAGACAGCGCGTTCGACATTTCTTGAAATTTTCCGTCAAGTTATTCTTCTGGATACTGGGTTATTACCGACCAGACACGAATAAAGCGAAATTCTCAACGGATGTATCAAATATCATTCAGACTATTCAGAAAATTGGCTGTCCTACCATCTGGCTATTCCCACAAAAGCCTCGGATTTTTTCGACTTTTATCGAATTATCTACAGTACGTAAATATATTTCGATAATTACAAATCAACTGGAAGAGTCTGGTGCTGAGAACATTCTGGCAATCGACATTAATTCGGTGATCGACGATCAAGCTGACATTCTCGGTGACGGTCTTCATCTGGCCGAATCTGGACACGAAAAAGTAGCACAGAAGATAGTTTCATCAACGACTGAAATTTTCAAAGGTTAGAATCGCACTACTATGAGCACTCTAGCTTCAACAACGAACGGTGTGACCTCTGCAAGTGGCGAAGTCTCCAAACTTGCATTTGGCAAAGCATTTTTCGCATTTATTGCAGTTGGGCCACTTTGGCTGGGGTTGCTTCAAGTTCCATTTGATGAATTTGCAGGCAGATACATAGTCCTAACACAGGTAATCCTGATACTTATATCTGCAGTGATGTTCACGATCGAATTTCGTAAAGCTAATCCCCGGCCGCTACTGTTGATGATTTGGCTATTTAATGCAGCAGCATTCGGGATTCCTGGATTAAGTCAAATTCTTTCTAGTACGTATCCTTGGCCGCTTTTAGTTTCTGATGAGGAAATTTTTGCAGCCCAACTAGCGACAATATTTTCCTCATTATTACTTGTCTTCTTAATTGAAATGTCATCTGCCGAGAAAGCTCGAGAAGTCGCAGTTAGAAGAGTGGATACCTTTAGGTTGCGTAACCTAACCCTTTTCCTAGTTCCAGCCCTGTTGTATACCTTTCAATTGGGTGGCGGCTTGCAGGCGTTCTTTAGTTCTCGAGGAGCGTTATCAGCTGCCAAATCTGCCGCCGGCTTGTCAAAAGCGCAGAGTGGCTTGTTCTTCACTGGCACTCAGTCACTAACTCTTTTAGTTTGCGTGTGTGCGCTTATTCTGCGTAAGCGCGAAAAGAATAATGCCGTTGCCAACATCGCGCTATTTGTGTCCGTTTCTGGCCTGTTGATTATTGCAAACCCACTTTCTGCCAGTCGATTTTGGTTCTTTACCGTTGTTACGACTTTGGCTCTGGCAACAATAACATTGACGCCTGGACGAATTAGATTTGGCGCGATGTCTGTGTTTATTGGCATCCTGTTCATTTTTCCCTTGGCTGATTACTTTCGGCGCGAAAACCGCACAGTAGGTTCGGTTGGATCATCCGCATGGCAGACCGGGGACTTCGATACCTTGCAAATTACTTCATCCGCGATTAATTGGTTTTATCAGAATGGCTCCGTTTGGGGTCATCAGTTAATGGGGGCTATCTTTCCGATGGTCCCTAGAAGTATTTGGCCGAGTAAACCGTACGACACCGGAATCTTGATAGCCCGAGCAAACGGCATGAAATTTGAGAACATCTCTGGACCATGGGTGGGTGAAGCGGTAATTAATTTTGGCTTTTTTGGTGTAGTTCTTTTCCCGATTGCAATGGCCTATGGCGCAAGAATAATTCGCCGCAGAACAGAATTTTTCCCAGATGACTTTGGCGTTATTCTCGGTGCATTCTCGGTCGGGTATCTTCCCATTGTGCTGAGAGGCTCCTTAATTCAGGCATCTGGAGCCGCAGGTATTTTCACACTTTTAGCGCTGTATTTGATGCCAAAAGTTAGTAGCTCAAAGAGATTGAAATCCCGCTTAGATGTGGTGCCGAGGCAATCAGCTCCAACCAATTAATTGAGTTTCCGAATTTTTCCAGGGACTATGCTTTATTTATCATCGCTATCGCATGGAGTTGACTTGTGACTGAAATTAAGAAAAGCGCGAAAATTTACATTGCTGGACATAGAGGTTTAGTTGGGTCAGCACTTTGGGCGCATTACACGAATCTAGGCTTTGAAAATTTGATTGGCTGGCGTTCGACTGAATTAGATCTGCGGGATCGTGACCAAACAATTTCAGCACTAGCCGATGCTAAGCCGGATGTAGTAATAATGGCCGCGGCCAAGGTAGGCGGAATTGTTGCCAACAACACCTACCCCGTTGAGTTTCTTCAAGACAATATCCGGATTCAGGCTAATGTCTTTGAGGCTGCACACTTAGCGGACGTTGGTCAGCTGCTATTCCTGGGATCTTCGTGCATCTATCCAAAGTTTGCGCAGCAACCAATCTCAGAAGACTCGCTACTTACCGGCCCGTTGGAACCAACAAACGATGCTTATGCAATTGCCAAGATTGCTGGAGTGTTGAACATCCAGGCTTACCGCCGTGAATATGGGCGCAAGTGGATTTCCGGGATGCCAACTAATCTCTATGGCGAAAGAGATAATTTTGATTTACAGAGTAGCCATGTGTTGCCAGCAATGATTCGTAAGTTCCACGATGCCAAAGTGGGGAACGCGCCAGATGTCACTCTTTGGGGGACTGGAAGTCCACTGAGGGAATTCCTACATGTTGCTGACTTGGCTCGTGCGTGCCATTTCCTGCTAGAAAACTACGACGATGGAGCTCCAATCAACATTGGCTGGGGCCAAGATGTTCCAATTAAAGAACTTGCTCAAATAGTAAAAGAAACGGTTGGCTTCTCAGGAAATATTGTTTGGGACACCACTAAGCCAGATGGCACACCTCGCAAATTACTCGACACTTCCAAAATTAATAATCTTGGGTGGGAGCCCAATATTGAGCTTCGCGACGGCATTGCGAGCACTTACCAGTGGTATTTGCAAAACCTGTAAGAATGCATTTTCGAGATTCAGTTATTTACATTCAAATTTAGTAAGAGCCATGCCCGGTCAGGACAACTTTTACCGTGCGCAGCAAGATACCCAAATCAAGTCCGATAGACCAGTTGTGGACATACTGCAGGTCCATCTGCATTCGTTCTTCCCAAGATGTCTCTTTGCGCCCACTAACTTGCCATAATCCAGTAAGTCCAGGCTTAGTTAGGTGCCTGCGATGATCTTCGTCGCCCAAAAGATCAAGTTCTTCTTTTAACAAAGGTCGCGGACCAATCAATGACATGTCACCCTTAATGACACTAAACAACTGCGGCAACTCATCTAAGGAGAATCTGCGCAAAATTCGCCCAAATGGATAGATGCGTGGGTCAGTCTTGTAGCGCTGTGCCATGTCTTCATCTGGTAAACCAAGCACATCTTCACGCATTTGTTCGGCGCCGACTATCATCGTTCGAAATTTAATAAATTTGAACTCATTGCCAGCAAGCCCGATTCTTGGCTGAGTAAAAATAATTGGGCGACCGTTAGACAGTAATACTCCAATTGCAATGAAAAGCAATATCGGCGAAAACAGAATTGTGGCTAAGCCGGCTACCACAATATCGAACGTCCGCTTTACCAGTTGATTTATGGGCGAAAGCTTTGGCTCGTCAATATACATCAGGGGCAGCTCATGGTGGATGTCCAATCCAAGCCTGGGGCCAAGGGCACTAATGAAAGAGATGCCGATCAAGACATCAACATCGCGCTGATTTACATGCCAGGAGAGTAAATTGACCAATTTTTGGTTTGTCTCTTCACTGTCCTCAATTATCAGTACTTTAACGCCACCTTCTTCTATCGCTTGGTCAATTGTCTGGAGCCAAGCACGTTGGTTGGCATAGGACATCTCGCTATGAATCTCAAGTCGACCGATCGCATCAAAGCCGAATCTAGGATTTCGCTTTAGGATTGCAGTGGTTTGGTTGGCATAACTTGGGCTACCCAAAATAAGAGTTTTTCTTAACATTTGTCCGTTATCACGGGCCATCAGCATTCTTCCGTTGAGGAATTTTCGCCCAGACAAAATTAGTACGGTACTTACTGCATAACCGATTAATAGAACGAAGCGGTTGGGGTCATGCTTGAACAAATAGCTGAGCGTTCCAATGACAAGTAGCGCATTGGTTGCACCCGAAATAATCCTTCTGGTCTCTTCAGCACCCGCGCCGATATGTCTAGTTTTGTAACATCCTGCGATGTAAAGACTTACAGAAAAAATCACGGCAGTGAGAATCGCATCGAGCGTGTGGGTTACATCTAATGCGTAGTTGTATTCCAGATTTATTCGGGCAATGGCAGAGAATGTCATGCCGAAAAAGATGATCAAGTTGTCAAGAATTAGGGCATTGCGCTGGCCAACGTTCATATCCCCTCAATCCTAGAGGCAATTCCCCATGCGCTAACTCCGGGGGATTGTGCCCTCGAAAGTACATTCTAGTTCTCAAATTCCTTAAAAATGTAGGCAATTTTTGACTGTGAGTTAGGCGTAGTGTCGCAGGTGCTGGCGTTGCTAACTTTTAGGATTATTACGGGCAAATTCAAGCTGTAATCATTTTGTTAAGGGCTACCGAGACTGCTAGTCTGATTTGGGCGGTCAAGTAATTGAGGTTGGCAAGTGGGTTTAGAGCAAACTATCGGAATCCTGCGCAAGCGTTGGCGGATAGTAATTTCCGCCGTCCTCATATCAACCATTTTTGCAGTAATTTTTAGCGTAACGGCAGTCAAGGTTTACAAATCCCAAGCCAAGCTTTTTGTCTCGACGACAAGTCAAGGGGCAACTGGAAGCCTTTTTTCCGATGCACAATTTTCAAGTCAACGGATGGCTACCTATGTCCAGTTGGTCCAAACTAGACCACTTTTAGAAGCGGCTTCCAAAAAAATCGATTTTCGGATCAAGAAAAATGCGATTAGTGCTAGCAGTCCGCAAAATTCGGTCATCATAAATGTTTCCGCTTCTGACACAGATCCGACCCGCGCCGCCTATGTAGCCAACGCAGTTTCGTTTGAACTAGCTCAGACCATTCAAACTTTAGAAACTCCAGAAGGGGCGTTCTCGGTAGCTCCGATTAAAGCGACAGTGGTCGAGCGAGCCATTCCGCCTACTGCTCCAACTTCACCAAAGCCGAAAGTGAACATCGTGCTTGGCCTACTTTTGGGTCTTGGGGTCGGCGTAGCTCTGGCGCTTACTCTGGACACACTCGATAACACGATTAAGTCGTTCAAAGAAGTTAATGAACTAACCGGAATGAACCCGATTGGCGTAATTGGCTACGATTCTGAGACGGCTACCAGTCCACTTTCGGTACTGAATACTAGGAGTGTGCGCTCGGAAGCATACCGAGCCATTAGAACAAACCTTCAGTTCGTGGATGTAGACAACACTCCACGTGTAATTGTTGTTGTCAGCGCACTTCCTGGTGAAGGCAAGACAACCACCACACTGAATGTCGCTATCGCCTTTGCCCAAGCTGGAAACAGGGTTGCCTTGGTCGAGGGTGACTTGCGTAAACCTCGTGTTGCCGACTATCTCGGTATTGAGGGTGGCGTCGGCCTCACGAACGTTCTGGCGAATCAAATTAGCCTTCACGATGCGTTGATCTCTTGGAATCGTGGCATGCTAGACGTGCTCCCGTCGGGTCCAATTCCACCTAACCCAAGTGAGTTACTCGGTAGCACGCAAATGGAGTCTTTAATTTCCCAGCTCCGAGAAGAATACGACTATGTATTTATTGACGGAACCCCACTATTACTTGTGGCCGACGGCGCGGTCGTGGCTCGTGTGACCGACGGTGCCTTGCTCATGGCAAGGTTTGGCCAGACAACCTACGGACAATTAAGCCTGGCCGTAGAGATGATGAGAAATGTCGGCGCTAGATTGTTGGGCCCAATCTTGAACTTCGTACCTTTCGATGGTGGCGGCTACGGCTACGGCTACGGCTACGGCTACGGCTACGGCTACGGCTACGGCTACGGCTACGGCTACGGCTACGGCTACGGCTACGGCTATGGCTACGGCTATGGAGACAAAGATGTCGTCCCTGTAGATCTGACGGCACAAGCAATTGATTCAGAGTCCGATGCAAGCGAAGAATTAAGCTAGTGACCGAAGTAGATCAATCAGAAACCGGCATAGCTCCTGCCTCAGAGACGAGTCCTGAGAAGAAATCTGACTTCAGATCTGACATTGCTGGCTTACGTGGCGTGGCTGTCCTGCTGGTTTTGCTGTGTCATTTTCAAATTCCAGGCTTTAGCGGCGGATTCATTGGACCGGACATATTTTTTGTAATCTCCGGGTACCTAATCACTGGATTATTAGTAAAAGAATATGCGTTAAGCATCGCTGCGCGTAGCCGGGGCAGAACAGATTCAACATCGGCGACCGCAAAGTCGAGGAAGTCCCGGCGCGGCAAAATATCGCTGGTAAATTTCTACCTTAGACGTGCCCGTCGCATCCTGCCTGCTGCGCTTTTAGTGATCGTAGCAATAAACGCCTATGCGATTGTTTTTTTAAATGTGCTTCAGGCTGAGAAAATAAAGAGCGATTCCTTCTGGACACTTTTGTTTCTGGCTAATATAAATTTCTTACGGCAGGCTACCGACTACTTCGCCCAAGGAAATTCAGTTTCACCCTTACAGCACTTCTGGACGTTGGCAGTTGAGGAGCAGTTTTATCTAGTTTGGCCCGTTTTATTCATTGCAGCGACAAGACTAAATGGACTGCAGGTGTTCGGCAGGAAGATAAAGTGGCGAACAAGAACGCTAATTGTTATTAGTCTGTTTGGAATTCTTTCTGCCGGCTGGATGCTTATAGAATTCACCACCAACCCCAATTCAGCCTATTTTTCAACTTTTAGCCGAGCCTGGGAACTTGCGCTTGGTGGCGCGCTGGGGATTTTATCGGCTGAAGTTTCTGGAAAAACCCGACTACTGTCCTCTCCAGCTACTAGATTGCTGGCGCTTGGCACAATTTTAGGCTCGATATTCCTAGTTACACCCGACAATTTCGGCTACACCTTGTTTGTTCCGGTCCTGGCTACTGGAATTTTATTGATTGGTGGCGCAGAATCAACAACAGATATTGCATCAAGAATTCTTTCCAATCGGGCACTTTTGGGTGTGGGTGCAATTTCTTATTCTCTCTATTTATGGCACTGGCCAGTTTATATTTTTGGGCTAAATCGTGGCATCATGGATTCGCTCCAAGAGAGAATCCTCGGAATCGTAATCTGTTTCGTCCTTTCCCTATTTAGTTACCGGTTCGTTGAACAAGTATTTATGCGGGTGCCGCTTCCCAAGGGAAACAAGAAGTCAATTCAGCGAAAATCTGGAAAAACTTTTTATATTCCAGCAACGGTAGCAGGACTTCTGCTTGGATTTATTTGGGTTCTGACTTACTCGGGAATCAATTTCGGTTCAGGCGGTGTTCAAGCGCCTACCTGGACTCCGCCGATAAGTCAGAGTTCACCAGATCCCAATTCGTCTGAGTCTGGAACTTCTGCTTCAGGGCAGTGGAAATACTTGGAGCAATCTGCAACAAAAATCAGTTCGGGGCAACAGCTTGCTTCACCGGAGCAAATGCCAAAGCTACTCGCCAACATGACTGATATTCATGATATGGAGGGAGGCTGGAAATGTTCCCAGCCGCAGAATCGACTTTTTAATTGCACGTTAGGTTCACCAGATGCAAAAAATGTGTGGATAGGTGCGGGCGACAGTCATCTGGAGATGTGGAAAGCAGGCCTGCGCAATTTGCTTAAATCCAGATCTGACTTACGAATTGAACTTTTCATAGTTGTTCATTGTGCAAATTCTTTGGATAAGGCTGGAATTGCATTTGGTGGCTCAAAGGATGATCAAGCAGCCTGCATGCCCATGCATGAGTTATTTGTTAAGCGGGTAGCTGAGGTTAAGCCACAACTAGTGATACTTTCGGACAACTCTGTGCCCGATAACTTGGTTCCTGCGTATTCCATAGGCCTGAAAAATATGATTAGTGCCGTGAAGAAGCCGGCGGAGAATGTACTGATAATCTCACAGACGCCAAAGTACCCAATGTTGGATCGATGCTTAAACAAGAATCTGTCGAACATTAATTCCTGTTCTGGAGAACCTGGTTCAATTAGCGCTAGAAGGCAAGCGCAACATTCTGCTGCGACTCAGGCAAACATAAAAATTTGGGATCCGATACCGTTTCTTTGCCTAGATAATGTTTGCCCGGCATTACTGAATGAAAAGTTAGTAAGTAAAGATGGAACTCATATCGACCCTAGTTTAGGCATCGACCTACTCCAAGAATTGAATGGTTACATAACTGAATTACTTGGGTAAAGCTCGAGTACTTTTCAGATTTACAAAACTCACTATTAAACCTAATCAGATGCAATTATTCGCTGTTGGACCGATTAGGTAAAAGCCTCTCCGCAATGCTGCACACCCGCAGAATCTCCTAGCCGACCCTTGGAATTAGAACTTTATTTTCTGGAAAAAGCGGGATAGACCTAACTCAGTTAATGTTGCAACATGCGAACTGTAAGGGTTAAAAACAACATTCCGCCTAAGGTCTGTCTTAACTGTGGCCGACTATTTGAGTGGCGAAAAAAATGGGCAAAAGATTGGGACTCAGTCAAATATTGCTCCCAGCGATGCAAGAGGTCTTCATGAGTCGCATTATTTATGTTGGATTTGATCAACTCAATGTTTCATTCGGCGCTCTAAAAACGGCCGATAAATCTAGGGATCATGTGGTATTTGTCCAAAGTGAGCGCATGCTGAAAAACCGAAAGTGGCACAAGCAACGTTTGCAGTTTTTGATCTCGAGTGCCAAGCACTTCGCCAATGAGTTGTCTGCGGCTGGATTTCAAGTCACATACCTTTGTAGCCCGACAACTGTCGCTGGACTTAGGAAGGTGCAGAGTGAATTAGGTGGCCTAGAAATAGTTTGTGCAAAGCCAAATTCTTATAGTCTGACGCATGAATTAACTCAAATTGGAGTAACTTTTATCGAAAATGATTTCTTTCTAACTCCCCAGTCGGTGTTTCAAAGCTGGGCAGAAGCTCAAAAGAGTTTCACAATGGAAAACTTCTATCGAATGCAACGAAAGCGCCTCAACGTCATGATGGATGGGGATCAGCCCGAGGGTGGTCAGTGGAATTTTGATGCTGAAAATCGGCAGCCCCCACCTAAACAGCACGATTGGGGCACTGCGCTTGAGTTTGGGTTCGATGAAATTGACTTAGAAGTGTTGAAAGAAATTCCCAGTACCGCCTGGGGAAACATCTCCAACAAGTATTGGGGGACCACTCGAGCTGAAGCACTGGCACAACTAGATCATTTCCTAGAGAACCACTTCCGCGATTTTGGTCCTTTCGAAGATGCAATGCCGAATGGTAGTTGGGCGGGCCATCATTCGCTTCTAAGTCCGTATTTGAACAATGGTTTATTACATGCCAGCGAAGTAGTTGAGGCTGCCCTAGAAAGATTTTCCCGAGGCGACATACCAATTGCTTCTTGCGAAGGATTCATTCGCCAGATAGTGGGTTGGCGCGAGTACATAAATGGAATGTATTGGTTTTTAGGTGCAGATTACCGAGAGCACAACTCGCTCAATGCCAAGAAGGATTTACTGCCACTTTTTCATGAGCCAGAGAAGACTCTAATGAATTGTGTCAAAACTGTGGTTACAGACATCAGGGAGCGGGGCTGGACTCACCACATCCCAAGACTCATGGTTCTGAGTAATTTGGCTCTGGTAACCGGAGTTTCGCCACAAGCATTTTTAGATTGGATGCGCGAAGTATTCATTGATGCAGCTGATTGGGTGATGGTGCCAAATGTAATCGGAATGGCCACTTATGCAGACGGTGGGTTGCTAATGACTAAACCTTATGCCGCAGGCGGTTCATACATTTCCCGGATGGGACAGTATTGTGGGAACTGCAAATTCGATCCCAAGAAGCGAGTAGGCGAAGATGCCTGCCCATTCACAACACTTTATTGGGACTTTCTCGCTCGTAATGCTGAGAACTTTAAAAAGAACCATCGAATGTTTCAGCAGATGAGTGGACTTAATCGGTTAAGTGATTTGGCCGAGGTTAGGTCCAGGGCGGACCATATTCTCTTGAGCCTTGAGGCGGGTAATTGTTAATTAAAGATGACCGTGCGATGGCCGACTAAGAAAATTCGATCCTCTGCTAGCAGCCCAACCGTTCTCGTAAGGACCCGGCGCTCTACATCTCGACCTATACTCACAAGTCGTTCAGGCGCTTGGGCGTGACCCACTCGCTGAATGTCCTGATCGATTATTGGACCTTCATCTAAATCCGCTGTGACAAAGTGGGAGGTAGCGCCGATCATTTTCACGCCTCGGTCATAGGCCTGATGGTATGGCTTGGCTCCAATAAATCCAGGCAAGAACGAGTGATGAATGTTCACTATCCGACCCGGGAGCTCGGCACAAAAAGCCGCCGAAAGAATTTGCATGTATCGAGCAAGGATGACGAAATCAACCTGGTGCTGCCGCACCAAGTCAAGTATCTTTTGTTCTTGCTCTTGTTTTGTTTCGGGTGTGACCGGAAGGTAAATAAATGGAATGCCATGCGCTTCGGCAGATGCCCGGCAGTCTTCGTGGTTTGAGACAATTGCGGGAATCTCGATGTCCAAATCGCCTATCGAATAGTGATAAAGCAAATCTTCTAAACAATGATCAAACTTCGAAACTAAAATCAGCATACGGCGCTTATCTTCAAGGTGCCTAATCTCGAGCCGCGGATTAAACCTTGAAACATGGGTCAGTAGTCCAGACTTCACAACTTCAAGTTGTTGCTCGGTTGTTTCGAAGCGGGTCCGAAGACAAAACTCATTCCGATCAGGATCACTATATTGAGCCTGCTCGACGATGTTTGATTGGCACTCGAGCAACCCGCTAGCCACAGCATGGATAATTCCGGACTGATCCGCACATTGGAGTTGCAAGATGTATTGCGGCATCTGAACTCCAATCGATTTTTGGTTGAATCTATATCGTAGTTAATCAAGCAAAGAAATAGAAACTAGAGCAACCACTAAAGTTGGATTGGTACGAAATGAGATGACAACTGTGGAAATAGCCAGTCAAAAGACCGTCAGACCTTGGCGACTATCTAATTTTGATGCCTTCTTAATGTCAATAGTTGTTGTCGCCATCTCCAGTTCTGGACCGATTATCGCATTAAGCACGGCTCCCGTGTTAGCGATGGCGGTATGGCGATGTGTGTTTGCTTCAGTACTAACTTTCCCGTTTGCTTGGGTTAAGCATGGTTTTGCCAACTTAACTAAGTCCCAACTGCGTGGCTGCTTACTCGCTGGACTTGCGCTGGCTATCCATTTCTGCCTGTGGATTCCCAGTGTTCGCCTTACTTCGGTTGCAAACTCGGTGGCGTTGGTTGCGACACAACCAATCTGGATGTTGTTAATGACGAAGCGACTGGGAAATCACGTGCCGCGTCGAGTTTGGTGGGGTATCTGCGTAGCTATATCAGGTGTCCTAATAGTTGTTGGCGTCGATTTTGGAATTTCGGGGCAAGCATTACTCGGCGATGCAATGTCCCTGCTGAGCGCTGCAGCTGCTGGAGCATACCTAATGATTGGTGGAAAGGTTCGCGAAGCAGTCAGTAATTCTGTTTATACAGTTATCGTTTATGCAGTGTCAGCGGTTGTAATTGGGATGGTCGCAGTGTCCCTCAACACCCCTCTCTGGGGATTTAGCCAACGCGACTGGCTATTGATTTTCACTTTAACCATTGGTGCTCAACTGCTAGGTCATTCATTGATGAGTAGGTTAATGCAGAACACAACTCCAGCGGTTGTCGGAATTGCTGTACTGTTTGAACCGCCCGGCGCGGCCATATTTGCCGCTTTATTACTTCATCAGCACTTGGATTTTGCGGCAATATTTGGGATGGCTGTGATTTTGGTTGGCTTGGTGATTGTTGTTTGGCAATCCAATGATGAACAGACTGGTGATCTTCTTTAAACCAAATTTACTTTAGCTTCGCTTGGGCTTACAGTGCTTAAAGCAATCTGACTAGAGTCCTGCTTTTATCTTGCGCAGAAAGGCAGACTTCCTTGCTGAAGCTACCCACATCATGATTGCTCCGATAATCGCAGCAAAAATGCCTGCTGGAATGGAGAAGAATAAAAACCAGGGAAGTGCCGCTGCGCCACAGTTAGACTCATTGGCCGAACTGTAGCCACCGCAGGTTAGTGGAATCATGATTAGGGCTAGAAGCACCGGCGACAGAACAATGAAGGGACTAGAAATTAAGGTGGTTAGCCCGAAGATTCCTAAACTGCGCAATTTTCGGTACTCGGGATACTGCTTTAAGTACTCGGGATATTTTTTTGCAAGTTCGCGCACTGAACTTTCAGACTGCCAAGATGTGGGTTCAGCTGGCATTGGCTGAATCTGCGAATCGTCTGAAGTGCTATCCATTTAATCTCCCGGTCTTGTATAGGTTGTAGAGCGCTACCACTTTGGACAGGTCCCTGTTGCTATCTCGCCAAAATGAGATTCCCTAGAAAGTGCCCAGACATATCCGACTGCGACATATTTTCCCGGATCAGGTGTACCGAAATGCTTAGGGTCAAATTTGCGAATACTCATACAGTATGGGAATGACTGTTCTCCCTTGGGCGAGTCGGTGGCTACCAATTCCAGATGCGTGATTTGACCACCTGAATCTGGAATTTGCTTAATCGAAATTTCCTTGTTGCTCTTACTAAAGTCGCGTAAGGCACTGCCTACATTGGCCGAACTGTACGGATCTGAGTTTGGATGGGTGAAGCGGTACTGGCCAATCGCATTAAGCACGGATAAATTTCCATCAACTGGCTGGTCTTTAGAGGTGTTTGGATCTATTTCAGTCTGCTTGAAATAAAGCGAAACCGTGCCGTTGTAACGATATTTCGACCCTGCCTTAACGGGTAGTTTCGTCTCTCGATTAAGGCTAACTACCAGCTGAAATTTATCTTTACCATCTTGATAAATACCGTAAAGGTTAAACGAAGTCGAAACGCCAATTTCGGTTCCCACAGAATTTAGGGAATTTACACAGACGAACTGCAATTGATTTTTGGCGAAGATTTTTGTGGGGAAATCATCAGATAGACTCGCTACCCCGAGTCGCTTTGCATACGCATTGATTTTTTTGCATTCATCTGCAACTGGATTGGTACTTGATCGAGTTAGGTTAAAACTTTTACCGACTTTCGGAAATGGTGCAGGACCACCTAGCACCATAACCTCACTGAGTTTGTAACCAGAAGTCGGCGAGATGGCGTGCAACTTGGTTATGGCACGCTCGCCGGCCTTATTTGCTGCCCGCAAACTGCAGGCTGAAAACAAGCACAGCAGTATGGAAATCGTTATTATTTGCCGAAACCTCATGGCAATCCTGCCTAGTAAGCGTTTAGATGAATTTACCGCAGTTTGGCACAATCTGGACCATGTCAGCTAAGGGCCATCAGGAAATCCCGTCTATCGAGCGTTGCTTCACCTTACCTTGAGGTAGTCAATTAGTTGGTCAAACTAACCAGCGGGGGCAGACTAGGGCCTTTTATGTAAAAATTACGGTATTATTGTCTTATTCAGGATTTTTTCCCGAAGGAGTTGAAAATGCCAGAAATTTCCCAAGCAGTGCTTAATCAAATTCTTCAGCAACCAGAAATCCAAAGCGCCAGAACCAATGCGAAAGTGCAGAATCTAGAATTCGACCCAATGGCCAACCAGAGTTGGTTGAAGTTGGCCTCAGCCATAGAAGCACTTAGACCTATGCAGGATAAAGATGGATCGATTAATACGGATAAGCATGAAGTCCGAGCAGTTACCAAGCAGGTTGAGTTAGTCCTTGAGGGCATCGCGGAACTAGCCCCTAATTTCCCACATCAAGAGCAGTACCTAAAACAAGTAAATCTAGACATTCAGACTTGGGCAGAGAGCGGATTCCAAGTTCCTGATTTTTTTGATTCACTCGAGTTATTTAGACCCGATCTAGATCGTCGAGACCGGGCGGTAAATTTAGTTGTTTTTGCAATGTACACACAGAACGGAAATCCAAATCGAAATTTGGAAGCGGTCATTACTCGAAACTTTTGGCCCGATTGGTTGGCAAAGCAAGAAGAAACTTATCAAAACAGTGCCTTTGTTCCAATTGAATTCGTGGCGTTCACGCAAGGCTACAACACTAACTCCGCCGTGCTATTTCCTGAGACTGTTGCCACCAGGGAAGTTAGTGAGTATCACTGGGGCGGTATTTTTTGTGACCGTGAGGCAGCGAGATTTCGACTTGTCACTCGGGCCGCACAAGAACGCCTTCAGCTACAGCTACCTAAAGATGCTGAAGAATTAGTCGGCAATCAACTTCTAGCTCAAGAAACCTATGCCCTTTGGGACCTAATTCACGATCGGACTCATTCAACTGGTGATTTGCCATTTGATCCGTTCATGATTAAACAGCGAATGCCTTATTGGATGTATGGACTAGAAGAACTGCGCTGTGACTTAGGAACTTTTAGAGAGACGATTAAACTTGACCAGCAAGGAGAGCGTCTAGGTAAGTACATTCGCTTTGCCATCTTGTTTGACCGGCTCTTCCGATTTCCAATAAGTGGTCCACGAGTGCGAAATTACGATGGCCTTGGTGGGCAGATTATCTTTAGCCACCTTATTCGCAATGGTGGCTTGACCTGGACAAACAACAAATTGACTTTGGATTGGGATCGAGTCAATCCACTGATGATTGACCTTTGTGAACAGGTTGAGACTCTGTATCGCGATGGAATAAATCGGTCAAAACTTTCGCAATGGCTTGCAACCTACGAATTCGTCAAGGCTCTTGTAGAACCACATCCCGCGTCAAACTGGGCTAAGGGATCAGACCAGCTGCCACTAGATGGCGAGCCGAAGGAATTGATTAACTTAATTTTGGAAGACGAGTTTCCATTGAACGTGTTCTATGACACCTTGAGCCGTAAATTGCAAGATGTACTGGATCAAACGAAAGGTATTACTGCCTGAGTGGCAGGATTTAACTATGGAATCTATCGATCAAAGAATCCTCACTCAGCTCGCCAAGGACAGTGAACAATCCTTGGAAGATCTTTCAGCCAAACTAGCTGTGCCTACTTCAACCTTGCATCAGCGCATCAAGAAACTGGAGGCCAGGGGAGTAATAATTGGCTATCAAGCAATGTTGAACTTAAAATCAGTCGGGCTAAACACCACTTCCTTCATTTTTCTGACTCCGATAGATCCGGCAGCTCCAGATGACATCCCTGGGCGAATCGAGTCGATTTCTGAGATTGAAGGTTGCTGGTCGGTTGCTGGTCCACACAGCTATCTGGTCAAGGTGACGGTGTCGGAACCTGAAGACCTAGAAGCACTATTGGCAAGAATAAGAGCGGCTGCCAATGTTCGAACTGAAACTACAGTTGTATTATCTACTGCATTTGATAATCGACCTCCTGTCATTCCAACAATTGCAGAAAGTAAGGGTAAGTAAATGTCCGAACGAAATATTTGGCGCGGGTTTGCTAGCGACAACTATGCTGGGGTCCATCCAAAAATTCTTTCCGCTGTTAATGCGGTAAACGATGGCCATGAAATTGCTTACGGCGAAGACACCGTTACTGCAAGGTTTACCGAATTGGTCAAGGAGCATTTCGGTGTCGATGCCGCAGGATTTCCGGTATTTAACGGCACAGGAGCAAATGTCATAGCACTTCAGGCTGCCCTTGAGCAGTGGGAGGCAGTGCTTTGTACCGATAGCGCACACATCCATGTAGACGAGGGTGGTGCTCCGGAGAAAATGGCCGGTATCAAACTTTGGACTGTGCCCACCGAGACGGGAAAACTGACTCCAGAGCTAATTGAGGCTCAACTTTTTGATGTCGGCGTTGTGCACCGAGCGCAGATTGGTGCTGTTTCAATTGCGCAGTCCACTGAGTTAGGCACCATCTATTCAGTTGCTGAGATAAGAGCAATTGCTGAGACATGTCATAAAAACAATTTGCTGCTTCACATGGACGGCGCTCGACTTTCAAATGCAGCCGCCGCTCTTGGACTTTCATTCAAAGAGTTCACTACGGATTTAGGGGTGGATTTAGTTTCGCTAGGTGGCACCAAGATCGGTGCTCTAGCAGCCGAAGCTGTTATCGTCACGAATGCTAAAGCCAGTGATGGCAGCAAATTAGCCAATGCAGTTCCGTTCCTGCGCAAGACTTCAATGCAGCTGGCCTCAAAGATGCGCTTTGCTTCAGCGCAATTAAATGCCTTGTTGGAAAATGGCGCAGAATTGGCCCTTGAAAATGCTAGGCATGCCAACGCCTTAGCAAAAGTACTCGAAGCTGGCCTGCTTGAGATCGCCAAGGAGTTCCCTGTTGTCTCATTGCCAAATTCGGCCGAGGCTAATGCTGTCTTTCCAGTTCTGCCGAGCGCTGTTATTGAAAAGTTGCAACAAAAATATCGGTTCTATGTTTGGGATCAAGCCCTTGGGCAAGTTCGCTGGATGTGTGCTTGGGATAACCAGATTGAAGATGTCGAAGGACTACTCGCTGAATTACGTTCAGCTCTGCAAGCCAACTCGTGACTAATCCAGGCCGCTCACCAAAGGAGAAACGTGTCTAAAGTACCAGAAACCTCAGCACCACTAACTGAGTTGATTCGGGACAGATGGAGTCCACGCTCGTTCGATGAATCACACGAAGTTTCTGACCAAGAGTTACTCGCCATACTTGAGGCTGGTAGGTGGGCACCATCTGCGATGAATGCTCAACCATGGCGGTTCTCAGTAGCAAAACGTGGTACAGACTTACACAAAGAGATGTCAATGGCACTGAGTGGATTTAACAGAAATTGGGCACCGACTGCTTCAGCCCTAATTGTAGTTTCAGTTAAGAAAGATGAAGATGGCAATTCGAGTAAGCGTAATTTTTATGATGCTGGGTTGAGCGTATCTCTGATGACCATTCAGGCTCAGGCGCTAGGTCTTCATAGCCACCAGATGAGTGGTATCGATTTTGAAAAAATGGAAATGGTATTAGCCACTCCGGCAGATTTAGAAGTGGCAGTTGCCATTGCGATTGGTCGAAAAGATGAGCCAGGCAAGTTAGAAGGCTCTGCCCAGGAGCGAGAACTCGCGCCAAGAACCCGCCTGGATTTGACCGAAGTCACTCTGCACGGCTTACCTTAGTAAACCAAAAACTAGGTGGCTATCAGTCAAGGCCATCGAGTGCACGAAGTAGTTGATCACCATGCTCTCTTGGGTGCCTTGTGTAGATTTCGAGCCAATCAGCCAGTGAGTATCGGCCCGATTCGGTGTGTATCCCAAATCGATTTAGCTGATCATCGGAAAGCAATTCAAGAATCTTGTAAGTTGATGAGCGTACCGCAGCAATCACCGCGAGTGAAGGCTCTATTTCTAAAGTTTCGTAACCAAGACTTGAGCATTCTGCCCAGGCTGATTCATCATAACCCTGGATAACAGACCCCTCGGGTTCGGCGAGCAGTCGCCGCAACCGCACATACGATTGCGTTTCGCTATCTGCCATGTGGTGAATAACCTGTCGAGCAGACCAGCCAGTTGGATGTCGGTTGTCCATATTTTCCGAGGTAACTTTTGAAACACACGCAAAGAAGTATTTAGTGGATGCGTCGTAATTAGTTTTCATTGGTTCATGTTATCTGGATAAAGCACGGACGCTGGCTTCACCGCTTACTGGCTTACCTAAGCAGTTTCTCGGTGCAATCTGGGCGGGCGAGAGCAATCGCATTAATACCCTGCGCATCAGGCACTCTATTGTGGGCAAGGACTCCAAGCGCATGAGTACCTACAATTTTCTAAATCGCCAATACTTGGGACCTTAAGTCAGCAAGGTAGAGTGGTTATTGAAATTGTTCGCATTTCAATGTCATGGTTTTCCAGTTCCCCGATCCCTCATTAGATACTTTAAATCGGAAAGCCTGAGCGTTGAAGCGTTCATTAGCTAGTACTTTCGCATTGGAAAGGCTCTGAGTAGGCGTTGACTGTCGATATAGAAAAAAGTCTTAAACGCGGTGCTGTTAAGTTTCGTGGCGACCTCGTTGGCTTACGCGCCTTAGCTGTATTAGCAGTTCTGCTTCACCATTTTCAGATTCCTGGGTTTGATGGCGCATTTTATGGTCCTGATATTTTCTTTGTGCTATCTGGCTATTTAATTACCGGCTCGCTGGTGCGTGAGTACGCACGAAACATGAAGAGCGGTGAGTCTAGAGGGTCGATTTCATTCATTGGACTCTACTTACGTCGAGTTCGACGCATTATTCCAGCAGCCACCTTCGTTCTCGTTGCAATAAATATCTATGCGCACTTCTACGTAAATGAATTAAAAGCCCGATCAATCTACATAGACTCCATTTGGACCTTTTTCTTCGGCGCGAATATTCGGTTCTCCCGTGAAGCAACCGATTATTTTGCTATCGACAGAGTATCCCCACTAGTCCACTTCTGGTCTCTTTCGGTTACAGAGCAGTTTTATCTCGCTTGGCCAGCATTGCTTCTTATTGCCGCAAGAGTTCGCATTCCAGGGTTCAGCAATCGGCCTGATGCTTGGAAGAAGCAAATGGTTGTGGCACTCAGCTTGCTGATCGTTGCGTCATTTATTTGGTGCGTAATCGTGTTTAAGCAGAGTGTGAATTTGGCGTATTTCTCTACTTTCTGTCGTGCTTGGGAGTTAGCGATTGGTGGGGCGATAGGAATTCTGAGTTTCTCTGCTGTCTCAGGCAGACAGCGAACAGGTATAGCAGCCCTAAGAAATATTTCGTTGGTTTTTCTCTTTGGTTCAATTCTTTTCGTAAAGCAAAGTAATTTTGCCTATACAATCTGGATTCCAGTTGTAGCATGTGCTTTTTTGATCTTCACCGGAAAACATTTTGAAGGTGATTTAAGTTCTAAGCTATTGGGTTCAAAACCGCTTTATGCGCTGGGAACGATTTCTTACTCAGTTTATTTGTGGCATTGGCCAATCTTTGTTTTCGCTCAAGAGCGAGGGTTGATGGACTCTTTATTCAATAAGTTGTTAGGAATACTTGCAACAATAATCGTAGGATTTTTGACCTATCGCTTCATTGAGCAAACTTTTATGAGCATCAAAATACCAAGCGAAGAAAAATATGCTGACAAAAATCTAACATCCAAACAACGAATACTTAAGCGAGGCTTAGTTTCTATTTGCCTGGCAGTTGTTCTGGCTGTGCCAGCGAATGCGCTACTTAAACCTGCGCTCATGTCTCGCGTAGATGCACAGCCCCAAACGGGTGGTGGGTCAAAAAAGGTAAACAAAGAGTTTCTCAATGATTACGGCGTTAAATCAAGAGATTTGTCCTTTACCGAATTTAGGGACAGTATTCGAGAATCGTTGAAGTTAAAGAACTTGCCTGATGAAGTTAGTCCGCAACTAAAACTTCTTGAAAATAATCAGAATTGGCGCGGCAACGGCTTTGATTGCATGGAAATCTCAAAGTACAAAAAGAATGCAATTGAATGTGCAAAGGGTGCGCCACAATCTAATCAGAGCGCAAAAGCTCCGAAGGTAGTAATACTTGGGTCGAGTGTGTCCGGTGCGCTAATCCCTGCGGTTGCCCGAGCCTTTGATCCAAAAATTTACAATTTGCGCGGCTACATTTGGCCCGCATGTTCTATCGCTGATGTTCCAAATGTTACTAAAGCGGGAGTTATTAATCCTAGATGTGATGAATTCCGGAAATGGTCATCTTCCGAAATTAATAAACTGCATCCCGAATTCATTGTTATCAGCACTCAAGACCATTTCATCAAAAAGACCTCTGAGGCGGATTTTAAGAAGCGACTCGTCAAGAGCCTGAGGACACTAAGTGCTCCTGGAACAAAAATTATATTTGTTGGGGCAGTACCATCGACCCCGAATTTACTTAACTGCCTTTCTGGTAGATCTGGTTTAGGTTCTACTTGCTTTACCCCATCGTCATCAGATGGGAAACGCCGAACCAACCAGAAGCAGGCGGTTGAGTCTGTAGGGGGCACTTACATAGATCCTGTGCCCTGGATTTGTATAGATGGTGTTTGTCCACCTGTGATTAACAGCATGATTGTTTCTTGGGATGGCACTCACTTTACAACTTGGTTTTCAAAATATGTGGGAAGATATTTGAAACTCGAGTTAGAGCAACGCCACCTAATTAAATAGTGCTACTGGCAGCTAGCTAGGTTCTGGCGAAATCAGAACTGTTAATCCTGTGGTTATTGAGTTCCTTGTCCGAGCTGTCGTTACACTCAACCGCAAAGACCTAGAGTGAAAGATGCCCTAAATCGATAATCGTTTACAGCAAGAATCAACAATTGAATCAAATGTGCATGCCTAAGGCTTGGAAGTGGGCAGGTTCCTAGCGTCTTTCTTTGAATACCGAAGAACCGAGGAGCCCAGCTACTTCTATTTGCTTGCAACTTTGCCTGAAGTGGTTATGAATAGGATGCTGCTTCCTACTGCATTTGTGACGGTAACCTTCACGCGAATGAACTTTCCAACATGTGCAGAAGT
>Ga0214917_10000465_pt1 | contig 53269 bp, 78 predicted proteins | sample LL_1208_BB_MetaG_FD_177983 | JGI IMG/M metagenome (GOLD analysis project Ga0214917, IMG submission 177983) | Freshwater microbial communities from Lake Lanier, Atlanta, Georgia, United States - LL_1208_BB | ecosystem: Environmental > Aquatic > Freshwater > Lake | place: USA: Georgia | collected... | reverse complement strand
TAACTAGATACCTTCTCTTCCATCAATTTTCGCTTATCTAGAATTAATTCAGAGGAGATACTATTATAGAATTTTTGAATTTCATTTATATCGTTGGAAATGAACATAGGCGTATGTTCAACATCGGTCATCGTGTAAAGATCAGACTTATACGGGAATATTGATAAGAATGGTCCGTCAACTACCGTTAAAGCACCGAATTCGATCGGGGATATTGACTTGTATACGAGTGATAATGTTAGTTCGTAAAATGAATCTATTACCGGATTTCGTATGAAATTATTAGTACAGTTTAAAATAATATCATACCCGGAGAGTTCATCGAAACTATATATATGTCGTTTAACAATAATATCTTTTAATAAGTTATCAAAATATTCCGTTACTCTACCAAAGTCAATATACATTTCATCCGTATTTATACAACCGGATACGTTATTCAAATTACTAGAACTGAACTCTGTATATCGGATACCGTCATATGAAAATATGTTTTTATAAGTTTCATAATCAATACTAGAGTTCTTTGATATAGCATATACGTTGTTATCTACGGACTTCACAAACTGACCATATTCATCGATGAATCGATTGAAAGTATTTTTACATAACATTCTGGTTCTATAATTTCTAGGATAATGAAATCCTAAATGTAATCTATTTTGATTGTTTGAGGATGTACCGTTGAATATCGAGTCTCGTTCATAAATAGTCACGTTATGTGACTGCATGAGATGTTTCGCTATATGACATCCAGTCCAGCCCGCGCCTACGATAGCTATATTCATTATCTTTCCATAATTTTTACATACTGATCGATATATCCCGATAAATCTCTTGAGTTTCGTTGCCATTCACGTACCCACCTAGTAGTTTCGATCTCATCCATAAAATGCTCATAACCTAAGTTTTTATCCTTGTTATCAGATTCTATATTTTCTTGCATACGAGTCATTCGTCTCAATGTAATGTCATTAAATGGACAAAATCTATAATAAACGATTATGAAATCTTTATTTATATTGCCAGGATCATGATAATGTCTACCGAGCGGATATGTTATCCTATCTCTGTTATGTAATAAACGAAGTCTTCTAGTGAGATATCCGGTATTCTGTGCTTTAATATGAGAGTCTATACGACCGTTATATGTAATTTCATTATTACTGTATACTATTCGATCTTCATAGTGAATACCATATGTTTTTTGTAAAAAAATATCAGTATCATAACTCGGATGTATACCTTCCTGTGAGGGATGTTCCACCATATTTAAAGCCGGTATTAACAATTCAGTGGGTTCATATATAGAATCTAATTTTTTGTAATCACCCACTAAAAATTCAGTAGTACTTAAACACATTTTCCATCCCGGATGTTGACTTTCTATATCTTCAATCTCACGATCCATAACTAGCGCGTCTAATTTTGCATTTCTACTAGGTACGACCTCCCAAGTAGGACATATACTTTTTATGATTTCAACTGAACTATCTGTTGAATTGTAATCTACGATGATACCGTGATCAAAGTATTTCTTATGGTGTTTTAACCAAAATGGCAGTAGGTACTCCTCATTACGAATATGTGATACTAATGTTTTTTTCATGGTTTAAATTCAGATTTTAACAAACTATAGATAATTGAGTCAATATATTTTCCATTTTTTATTACCTCCTCACGTTTAACTCCTTCTTTTACGAATCCTAGTTTTTCATACAAGCTTATAGCACGAGTATTCGTACTTAGTACTTCTAACGATATTTTATGTAAGTCGTATTTTTTAAAAATAAAAGGTATGAATGCTAAGTATGAAATATAGCCCAAGCCCTCGCCCGTAAATTCCGGAGCGATATCACATCCAATGTATATATTTCTATTCTCAGGACAATAATTCGATGTTCGAAAATATCCTATACTACGATGTAAATACTGTATGATATAATAATCCGGGGAGTACTTTTTGATCCATTCCTTAGTCTGAGACTCTGTATACGTGTTAGAATTATGCAAAAATTCGCTTGCATAACCGTTACGAATTTTATTAATAAACTGCGCATCAGAATCCGTTATCGGTTTAAACTCGATTACATTATGCTGAAGCTGAGCCGGTACTATTATTTCAGGTTCAGATTCCGTACCAAAATATATTACTTGATCTAAGTTTGGACTATTTTCCTCAGCATTTAAAAAAGGCACTCTAGTAGTTTTTGATACATCTTTAATTTTATATTTTGATGATATGTACATTAAAAACTGTATTTGTATATCTGAGCTTTTTTCGTATGATACTAATTTTGAAATCTTTTTAGTATATTCTGGTAGATTGAAAATATCACCATGATTAGTATACATTTCTTTTGCTACTTCATACGGTAATAGTCCATTACTGATGGAAGTATGAATAGGATGATATGAATAATTAACTACTTGAGCCACATATCCGGTCGTATCATCAATTTCATCTACGAAATACTCGTAAAAATTCGATGCATTTGGAATATAATCATCTTCAATTAGGAAATAGTAATCGGTTGGCTCGTGTATTATCTGTTTAATGGCGTCATTCCATGCACCATATGAGAAATGTTTGTTATTCCTGTATATAACCGACACGGGTATTTTACTATTTTCCTCTTTTATCACATCATATATACCTCGATCGATAGAATTGTTATAACGATTAACTGAGAATACTATTTTACTGATATTAGTATCGTTAAGCTCATTGATTTTTCTTATGTGACGACGTACGAAGTAGTAGATATCAATATCCCAAATCTTATTATAAAAATCGGATCTTCTAGGACCTAAATATGTGGATACGATATACGTTATCATCACCAACCCTTTTTGATACACTCTACAATATATTCTCGTTCTTCATCACTCACCCACCAGCCTACAGGTATGGAAACCACTTTACCTATCGTCCTATCCAATGTAGGCAAACTAGATTTGAATTCTCGAACGCAGGTATGTTTGTCGTTTCTTTCATGTACCTGCGATACTATTATATTACATTCCTTCATATGTCTGTAAAATCCGTCTCGATCATCCACAAGCATACTGTATATCCAGAATGCTGACTCATGTCCTTCATGTCTATCTAACAATTTCAATCCGTTTACATTTGACAAATGAGTATCGTAATATCGTGCATTTGATTGATGCTTGCCTACAATTTCATGTACATGTTTAAGATTTTCAATACCAATAGTGGCACATACATCGTTCATATGAAACTTGTATCCCCACTCAACAATATCGGCTTCACATCTAAAATCCTTTCGATTACCCTCTCGATCTATACCATACCATCGAATCAATTTAGCTCTATTGTAAAGATCCTGATGCGGTAATACCAAAGCACCTCCATCTACAGAAGTAATATGTTTAATTGCTTGAAATGAATACATTACCATATTACCGTGATTACCTAAATACTTTCCTTTGTATTTGGATCCAAATGAGTGAGCACCATCTTCAATCACTACAGGTTTAAACCCATATAAGTTCAAGCACTTGTTTTGAATTTCTTTTACTTTGTCCAGGTCATTAGGATATCCGCCCCAATGAACCAACATGATTACTTTAGTTTTTGGTGATATTTTTCTAGATAAATCATCTAAATCTATATTCAAAGTAGTAGGATCAATATCAACCCATTTGATTTTTAGACCATGTGCAAGTATTGGGAAATTTGTAGCTGTACACGTCAATGCCGTGGTTAATACTTCATCACCTTCTTGTAATCCGGGCCAACCGAACTCTCGAGCTGAATATCCATCTGCTATAGTTTTACTATTGGAACGTTTCAACAAATGTAAAGCCAAATGTAGTCCGGAAGTACCTGAATTTAATGTTATGACTCGATCGGAGTTTAAAAACTCTCGAATATCTTGTTCAAATTGTTCTACTTTTGGGCCCTGGCCGATATAACCGCTATTTAAAACTTTAGATGTTTCAACAGCTGCGTTAGGTGACATAAAGACTTTGAAAAGTTGTATTGATTCTTTAGGCGTATTCATAACATAAATTTAAATAAATCGAACTAAACTATATACTAGTATAGAAGTTATTTTGTTTTTCTTGACGATCAATATCTTTGTAATGCTCCAATGCAAGTTCATCTGGTATTGTGGATAGAACTTTATATCCTTGTAGAGTTTCATGAACTTTACCTACCCATTTTATTGCAGGAACTCTTTTATGAATTCTAAGTTGATAATCAGGAAAATTGATAAATCCATTATCATCCATCTGCCAGCCCCAAGATGCAATATGTTCCGGTGTAATACCGTCTACAATATTTTCTCTAGGAATTCGATAAGCATCAACTTCCGGATTCAATTGAATAATTTCCTTCAAATAAACTAGAAGTTCCGGTTTAGGTAGTTCATCTGCATCAATATTGAATATCCAATCACCAGTACATTTTGATAATAGGAAATTCTTTTGACTTGCAAAATCTTTACATAGAGCTCGTCTATACAATTTGATGTTGCCTGCAGATACGAAGTCTTCTAAAATTTGAATGGTATTTTCATCATCAGAAAAATCGTCTACTACTACAATTTCATCACTAGGATCAATATATGAAAGCAGATTGGAAATGAGTTCCTGAATGTAGTTGCCTTCATTATGAGTTAGGATGCAGTAACTAATTTTAATTGGTTCCATCGAGTTTAGGTAGTTGAACTTTTTTAAGTTTAGGTAATTGAATTGTTTGCATTTTAGGAAATTCCGGTACCTTTGATTCTACAATTTCTTTAACTCTTTCAGTCATAGCACTCAAAGTGAAATGATCTTTAACATGTTTAGTCATTTTCCTGGACTTCACTAAACAATCATCATACTTTTCAAATACGAGATTCATAATTGACATAGCATACGATTCATCCACAGAAAACCATGAAGACTCCGGAATAATAACTCCTTGCCATACGGTAGACTGATGAACTTGCTCCAAATTACCGGGTACTAGAAAAGTCAAATCTTTATCCAGAAAGTCGATATGACCGGACCATGCACTTGCAATAACAGGCTTACCAGTTACAGCAAATTCCATTAGAGGTCTTCCGAATCCTTCACCTTTAGTCAATGAAATTGCAGCTTTCACTTTCGGATGATTGTTCAATGAATTCATTTCCGATTCACTCAAATCACCATGTAACAAATATACATTCGGTAATCGTACAGCTGAAACTGAAGATTTGATTGAATTGATTTTATTGATGATATTGAGTCGATCTGTATGCGAGAAAGTACCGCCGGAAGTTTTCAATATCAATGCCGGAGCATTCTGTTTGTTTTTAAATGTTTCATAAAACAGTCTAATCAACAAACCAATATTTTTTCTATCCTGTTTGAAATCACCTTGCAGCCAATGACCGGTAAATAGAAAACAGAACTTCTCATTCACTTCTGATAAACTTTCTACAATCCTTGCTGAAATTTCATTGGTTTTTGTAAACGTGTCAATATCCAGACCCTCAAACAACACTTCAATTGGAGTAGTTAAACTCAATACACCTTCTTTCTGTTTGGTTTGACTGTTTATCTTGTCAAATTTGGTATTCATGAACACATCTTTGGAATGCTTGGACGGAACCAATATGAGTTGCATTCGATTACATCCTTCCAACCATTCTGCGGAACACATTGTAGTTTCAATTCCGGCAGTAACACCAATATTGAATTTACCGATTGGTTGAAATTCATTAGGAACTGTTACGTGAATGCATAAATCAGGCTGAGAATCAACTCTTTCTACCAATCTACTAATAATGTCATCATCTTTACCTGACATCAATGCATTGATAGGAGTGTTACCCCATCTAGTAGAAATGAGTTTCACTTCATACTTGTCTAACGAAATAATTGATCTGATCAAATCTCGAGACCTGGAGCCGTATCCGCTTACAGTACCACACGGACTTATAATTAAACATGTTGGTTTCATAACTATATTTTTGTAATTTCAAATCTATTTCTTGGAGTCCAATTTTGTAATGCAATATTAATAAATTCAATTGCATTTTTACACATTGTTTCAGCGTTCAACATACTATCATCACTCAACATGAATTCTCGACCCTGAGCACCAAATTCAGTCAATTTGTCTTTATCTGAATAAGCTGTATGCAACGCTTTCACTACATCATCCGTATTAACGATGTCATCTAAAATGTATGGAGTCGGAATTGAACCTTGAATAGTTCTAACGGCAGGGAATACCGGATAAGCCCATGCACCGCAATCTTTATACGTACCATCGGCATTTGAACCCCACTCTTCTGAATAATCAGTTACTTTCAAATAAGTACCGTCAGCCTTTTTAAATCCACATTGATCTTGCAACCCACCGGTAACGTTAACAATGATTGGAGTACCTGCCATTACAGACTCGGCAGTACCTAATCCGAAACCTTCATTTGAAGCAATATTGATAGTAACGTGTGCTGCATTATACAAATGATTGAGCTGAGGCTGCGATAAATTGTCTGTAGAAAATTGAATGTCTACACCGGCAGCCAAAGCATTTTTTACTGCATACAAATCAGTTCCATTTTGATCAATCGGTTGAGTGTGCATCAACAAAGCAACCTTATCTGTACCAACTTCTCGAGCAAATTTTGCAAATGCTGCAATCACATCGGAAGCTCTTTTTCTTGCAATGTTTCTGGAATTGTAAAATACAGTGAACTTGTCTTTCAAATTGAATTTGTCTCGAACTGCAACCACTTCATTGTGCTCCGGTGAATTCAATTCAATAGGATAAAACACTTTCTGGTTGATACCGTGTGGTAAATATCGAAACTGCCAATCCTGCATCGTTTCCTGCTTCAAAACAGCTTTGTGAATTGCATGAGTTTGTCTTGAGATAGCCATCAACATATCACTTGACTTGTAATATGGCAAATTCCAATGTGGAGTCGGCCAATTGTCCCATACTGAAAGATAAAATATTGGGAGAATCTGCCTGATTTCATGTTCAGCTTCATATAACCAAGTCCAGTATCTAGGATCTGTGATATGAAGAATGCAATCAGGTCTTTCAGTATTGATCAACTGTCTGATCAAATCGATATTACCGTAACCATTCCAAGGATAAACCTTCACGGAACAGTCAATGTTAAATTCGCTTTTGATAGATTGACTTAAATCAATAATTTTCCCTTGATCTGGGTGATTGATTGCAGCTCCAACTTGAACCCAATCAAATTCACGGCAAGTGCCTAGTACCAATTCTCTTGCTACTGTTGCTACACCGGATGAAAGTCGTAGATCATCCGACAGCAATAAAATTTTCTTTTTATACATAACTACTTTTCTATATATATGTTAAACAAACCAAAACAGAGCAACTTTAAGCAACTTTATCATCAACAATTACAACTTGTTTGTTGTATTTGATTGCTTCATTTATAACGTGATCAGTACCGGAAGATTTACCTGAGGATCTGAATGCTATCATTCGATCGCAATACATGGCAATCAATGTGTTTCTATGAAATAGATGTGATACGTGAAATGGTTGATCATAATAAGCTTCCGGCATTGCTGAATACAAATTGAATGAAGTACACGCCGGGTTGAATTCTACATAATTTACTCCCAATTCCATAGCATATTTTCTCGCATAAAAGTCGGCCCCATCTTTAGCGCCACCGGATACAATTTCAAATTCAGACTGCATGTTCTGTTTCAACATGAAAATGGTGTCTTTAATTTTCAATTTACTTTGATAATGTCTACTACCGACTATTGCTATTGAAACTACACCGTGCTTTCTGGATTTCATTGATCGAATCAACGACTTACATGATCCTATATTAAACAGTTTATTGAATGGTATAATCATTTCAATCTATTTTCTTTAGGACACAAATCAAATTTATCTTTAAACTCGCAATATCTACATGATTTGCCTTTATTGGTAGTGGCCGGATACGATGCATCAGTCTTATATGAACCATCGATATTGAAACAATTCGATACAAATTCATTTACAGACTCGGTAATCTTCTTTCTAGTAATTCTACCAGAAGCAGGAGCAAACAATTGAACTCGCTTCTGAGGAAACATACTTTCATTGTACAACTTCCTCTTAACAATGAAATACTCAATTTCTATAGTATCAACATTATACCCGAACTGCTTTGAAAAGTATTCTTTATAAATGATCAATTGAGCAGTCTTAGAAGTGTTTTTCTTGTCATTGTCATTCCAGCCTCGCATTGAAGTCTTAATGTCTATAATTCGTACAGTATTGGTTTTGGAATTGTACAATACCACATCTAGAAATCCATTCAACATGATGTTTTCACTGTAACCGGATACTGGATGATATAGAGGCAATTCAATTCCTAGCAGTTCCCAATCTCTCTTCTCAAAATAATCTGATCTGTTTCTTCGAATCCAATTCAATATTTCAACACCGTCTGCATAAAATTCTTGAATTTCCTCAGAAGTGGAGTAATGTTCATCATTATTTTCGGCAACTTGAATTGAATACAATTCTACCAAACGATCTTGCAGTATCTGATCCAAATTCAATTGATCAGCTTCTTTCACTGAATTGACGTATATAGAATGAATGTACATTTGAAGTACTTCATGCAATGCAGTACCGAATGTTAACAACATACTAGGTTTTGATACTCGAATTCGATCGATATAACACAACTTCCATCTTAACGGACACTGTGAATACATGGAATATTGACTGAATGATATACTCTTATCAGTCGGTTTCCGATCCGGTATTGACATTCTAAGAACTTCACTGAGATTATAATTCTTCATACTTAAATATAAGTAATTCAAATGAAACTACAGACTGTCAATGATACCTTTAATTGTGTTTACAATAATTTCTACGATGGGCGTATGATAAGTAATATAATATACTGCCAGCAATCCGATTATAATCCATATCGGACTCAATTGATTGATGTCGTTTACAATTTCCATATGAATTATTTACCTGAACTACCAAATCCACCTTCACCTCTTTCGGTAGAACTCAATTCTGCTACTTCTTCAAACTCAATCTGAGGATAAGGAATGATGATAATTTGACCTACTCTATCTCCTATATTGTAAATTTGCAATTCACCTTCCGGAAGAACACCATTACCGTTCAATTTAAAGCGAAATTCGATTTCGCCGCGATATCCGGAATCGAGTACGCCTACTGAGTTAGTTAACAGTAACTGTTTTTTGGAAATGCTACTTCTTGGGAATAACAGCCCGACAAAGCCTTCAGGAATTTCAAATGCTAGTCCTGTTTTATAGGCAACGTAGTCTGAAGTAAATTGAATTTCTGTAGCCGTTAGGTCCATACCGGCGTCACCAGCTTTCGCGTATTTAGGGACTACAGCATTCGGGCTCAACTTTTTAATTTTTACTTTCATATTGTTTGATTTGTTTGTATGCTTCAGTGACCAATTTAATTTGATGAATGCAATCTGCAATTGGATCGTGCGGTAATGTATTTGTCGATTCAATCGGAGGAACTAAACTGACAATAGTTCTAACGTCTCGTTCATTTCTAAAATTCCACGGAATTGGTTTGCCAATTAAATTGTATGCCGTCTGTAATATACCTAAATCAAATCTAGGTGAATTGGCCCATACAAAATGTTTTTTGGTGATAATGTGTGGTAGGTTTTCTAAAATCAATTGTATCTTAACAGTATCATCATTTTCATAAACAGCTTTCCTGGCAGAATCAGACTGTTGTAACCACCATTTAAACGTATCCGGTTCAATCTTCATACCGAGTGCAATGCATGAATTTAAATCTACATTATATCGATGTCGTCGACCGATTTCACCTGAATGTAAATCAAATTCTACAATTCCAATAGAAAGTATTGCTGCACTCTGTGTATTACCGGCAGTCTCTAAATCAATCATTAAGTGTAACATAGAATATTGATGTGTAAAATTCTTTTACTTTTTCCAATAAATCTTCAATTGTACCATCGTTAACAATTGTATAATCGAATCTTTGTGAGTTTAGTGCCGTGTCTGATTCATGGGTAGAACCGGTTACGCCTGGTCGAACTACTTTCAATGTAATTCCATGTTTTGCAACTACTGCATCAAATTCATTAAGAAATCGCAAGTCTGTTATGATCCAATCTGGATAATGATCTATTTGTCCGGTACTTAAATCTATTGTAGATCCGACGTAATTACACATTAACGCGTTCACCCAAACGTTTTTATGAAGGTGATTGCGTAATGCATCAGTACCCAACCATTGCAACAATTCTCTAACAGTCATTCTTTTAAACATAAGACCAATACCATCAGTGATTATTTCATCTTTTGGAAGATAGCTCCACTCATCAGGTAGATACGATTTTTTAAATTCCTGATCTTCAAATTTTTCTACTGGAATGCCTGTTAGTATGGAAGCCACTTCCTTTAGTTTACCGGCAAACTTTTTAATTTCCCAGTCTCGCTGAAAAAAAGAAGACTCAAAGGTCCCCCATACCGGCTTACCGTCCCAATCCGAATAAGAGATACCCGCTTTATCAGCACCGTATCCTAAATATTGAATCATTCTACCGACAGTATCTTTACCTGATCCTGGTAATCCATTAATTGCTATTATCATAACTGTTTCAATAAAACTTCATAAAAATATCTAGTACCAATCAAACCTACGACGGTGCCGCAAGCTGCTCCGGATGCGTAAATTATTCGATCGCCTATTTTACCGAAAGCAACTCGTTTAACATTGAATGACCACACGAAACTGATTAGGAACCCGACTATCAATGATCCTAAAATCTTGTAATGTGCGAGCTGGTAGGTATTGACAGCGACCAATAATACTTGTATCATACCTGACAGGAACAGTTCTATTTCCTGTTTTTTGGAGTAAACAAATTGTTTCATAACTTTATTTGATATCAATCGATTTTAATCTTCCTCAAAGTGTTCGATTGATTTAACATACGTACAAGACTTGAGTTTGTTGTATGCTGCCCACGAACCGTGAATTGTATACATGTAATATCCGTCCGGTTCATCGAATTCATTGATCACTGCAACGTGATTGATCGGGTCAGACAAACTGTTCAAGTAGTAAATAAAATCTTCTAGATCGCAGCGATCTTCAGGATTAATCCCGACGAAAAATTCTACAGGCATTTATTTATGGTTTAAAGTTAACAATATATACCTCACAATCAATTAATTGATCTCTAATTATCGATTCAATTATAGATTCATCACCACCTGCAAGTCCTGAGCCTATTCTAGGCAATCCAATTCGCTTACCTGCAAATGTTTTATTGAGTTCTATCATTACACTTTTAATTGCATCATAATCAACAGTCGGCGGATCATCCACTCGTTTCTTGTAATTGTACTGAGTATATGCATTCACTACAGTTAAATCAAATTCACTGATGTCCCATTCATCAGTACCAATTACAATAGTTACACATTGATAATCAATAGTACCTAATTTACTTTGATCTCCCCTATACTGCGGTTTCTCTTTTTCGAAGAGATTACATTTAAAGGCTTCCGCCATTTTCGGAGCAAGTCCAGCTCCCATGGTGCAAAAACAATTGCATCCATGAACTATCACATCAAACCAACCTTCCTTTGCTAGTTTGATAATGTCACCATCAATTACTTTAACTGCCATATTGTAAAGTTAAAAAAATCTATTGAATAATTAAAATTTCATTACATTTATATTCTACCACTCAGTATATAGATTGCAAATGTTTTCTTTCGGTGCAATCCATTTTTCATACAGTGCCAGAATTACTCGTTCACCGACTGAGTTCAATCTACGTAAGTCATTGCTAATGCAAGTTTCAATTGAAGTATTAGTAAAGTCTTCAATGATTAATCGAGCTTTACCCTTAATTAGGTCACGTATATGTGCTTCATGTATTGGGTCTAGGTTAGTATCATCTACAATAACATTTTTGCCTGATTGAAGTGCTAATAAAATGATTTGATCGCGAAGATTCAATATGAATTCTTCATTTTCACTTGAATATTTGCCGGCATCAAGCATCATTCTAAGGTCATTCTTGCTTACTCGTTTGTATTGATCCGGGTAATTTCTAACCAAATCTTTGGCCCATACAGACTTGCCACTTCCCGGGAGTCCTTTCATTAAGGTTACTGTTAACATATGCTATTTATAAGTAAATTTGCCTGAAAAGTAAAAATCTCGACTGTATATAACACAATCGAGATAGGTGGATAGAACCCTGAGATTACAGGTTCAGCGTCAATTCTTTTGAAGCCGTATGAGTTAGCTTCGTATCCAGTATCTTTTAGATACTATACTGACAATGCCGATTATTTAAGTGAATCACTCTTCGAGGTGCAAGTTAATCTCTTACTATTCACTCTACTCAACCCTGCCGGGCTAATTAATCCTTGCGGGACTATAAAGCTTTCATAAAAATCACATCAGTCTTGCGAACTTCAGTGGCAGCCGACAGCCGGCTACTATGTAGGCATCTTTCTTCGTGGTCGATGACTTACACCTGGCGAGCACTTGTGCTTGAATTATTTTAATTTTACTTAAGAACAATTTAAGTTTGTGCTGCGAATTACATCGGTAGCGGCTCACCCTAGGCTTCGTAAGCTTTTGACCCACGAAATACCAAACTACCAATTGGAATATCCCTATCCCCATGTTTCACGTCAACTTCATAAAATAGTGTTGGTGCACTATCATAAGGATCAAGTCGGCACCACCCGTTTCAAGATCATGTCTTTCGACGTTAAGTCAACGCTGACATTGAATTACGCAATCGTAAAGTCGGAAACCTTACTTTTTGCATCAATTCCACGCGTTATTCTTATTGTTCTCCCGAACTCAACCCACCTATTCGCAATAGGCAGGTCATCAAACCATTTCATCTACAGTGTCACCCTCGACTACACAGGCTCAATGATATCGCGCTCTTGTACTCAAGCTAATTACTTAGCCGCAGTCAATTTTAGCATATCGACCACTTTATCCTACTTTCGCAGTTTATTTTCTGGGACTAGCCCATGGACTATACACAGCCCATTTATACTAATCATCGTTTCATCAATTATTCAACCGAAGTCGTTTTATCAAATCAACCGATGCGTCGTATACGTTTCCAATATGTTAAAGAACTATCTTCTGCGTTATATTATAAATATAAGGAAATCAAACTAAATTCCCAAATTTTTACAAATAATTTTTATTTTTTTTTCAAGTCAATTTAGAACTACTATTCCCAACTAACTTACTTAAATATAAGAATTACTTTCGCAATATACAAGTAATTTTTAAACTTTTTTTTATAGAATTACACCTTTTACAGGACCGTTATCTGCTAATTGATGCGGGCCGTAATACCATTCAGAATTAACACCTAAATTAAAGTTGTACACGTCTAAATCGGTCGACGCGTATTTATATCCTCCCTCATATCCTGGTATGAAAACAACGGTATCCGGATCAAGTTTACTCAGCTCTTCGATTAACTTTTTAACAGTAGTCATAATTTTAATTTTTTGCAGTCAGGACACGATTCGAACGTGTACGATGGATTTTGTAACAGGGTAATTACTTGTATGTTTTATGTGCACTATCCATCAACCCCAAGCGTCTAACCAATTCCGCCACCTGACTGTTTACTATCTAATATTTCTTAATGATTGTATTTTAGTCTCACTGAAAGGATAGAAAGACACTGCTATAATTTGCATGGTTGAATCTATAACTATAAAGTCGTACCCATCGCGTTGAATTAATCCTGTTGCAGGTTCAACCTTACAATTAGGATAAATTTTTTCAAGAGCAGTCATTCTCTTCTGTTGATCTGCACATGATGATGTAAATAATAATACTAATGATGTGAATAATAACTTTTTCATATTTTTTATTTTTGCAGTCAGGACAGGATTCGAACCTGTTTGATTACAACAATCAATTCTACCTATTCCCGCAAGCAACCATATAGATTAACACCTCGCAGTACTAAGGCAGAGCGTACACCATTACGCCACCTGACTATTTGAAAACTATTCAAAAATCAATTTTCCTTTAAGATTGCCGCGGGCATTTGTAAAAGTACCAGTACAATCAATATCGTACATCACCATTAAATCACGATAGTCTCCCATGAAATCGACTTTGGCCGTCACGAGATCACCATTAGGAGACCAACCGATTTCTGTTACGTCGCATACACCATAATTCTTACCATGTATATCAGTGATTTCTATTGTGGGCCGTTTCATTTCTTGTCAATGTTTTACGAATAATTTTTGCTAACTGTTTCTTTTTTTCAAGGTAAATTGCGACTTGATCAAAATCATTCTTTCTAATATAGTGATTGATGAGTTTGGTGTAAAACCAAAATTGCACATTCGCAAACAATATCATGAATTGTTATCAATATCTATAATAGCTTTCATAATCTTAAAGATATGAATATCAATTGAAACTGTCAAATTATTTCAAATTAATTTTTACAGAAGTTATATCACGACGTTTCAACTCCTCTTTATCTATCTTTACTCGATAGCTGTTCAAGTAACCACTTTTGATTGTCGAGTAGTTTCTTTACAGTGAGTTTCTTCAATTCGATATTCATTTGAAAGTCGTTTTATTTCTACCATAATCAAACGGATACAATTCTCGAACGATATCTGATTGCCAATATTCTAAAGTATCAACATCCATAATAGTCAATTTACCGGTAAATGCTGCTCCAGTATCTAAATTGATAACTCGATCTGCAAATATAGGCGTATCGATTGGTTTGTTACCGGCACCGTTCCAATTGATAGTAGGTGTATGGCCGATAAATACTCGATTTACATTCTCTTTAAATCGCAAATTGAACTCGTTATTGTTGATTTTAGCAGCAGATAACGCTTGTAAAAATAAATCTCGATCCCAAGAATATACTATATCCGATTGATTATCAATTTCATAATGTCGATTGAATCCACCATGTACGAAGCAATTGTTCTGATGATCTTTAAAATACGATAATTGCAATTCAAAGAAGTTTACATGTTCGTTCGGTACGCCACCGGCATTCTTATAAGATTGATGCGTATACTTAGAACCGTGAGATCCTTCAAACTCATCAACACCCGTTTTCAAATAATTCAAAAAGATTTCATCATGATTGCCTCGAATGGCAATTAAATTTTTGATTGATAACAAAGTTTCAACTACTTCATACGATTCCGGCCAGCCGTCTACAACGTCTCCTAAACTAATCAATTGATCAGTATCATTGTTGAACTTGCATCGCTCCAACACTTGAAGCAACGCTTTATTGGCTCCGTGAATATCACCGACTACGAATCTTCTCATATTCTTAAATTAATAAAATCAATTGAATTTAAATGGACCATTTATTCCGGGAGGCATTTTATCTGACCATTTGATTTGAATCAACAAATCATTTTGATATTGAATTGGATTGAATTTAACTCCGGTAAGTAAAGCTTTCGTTATCATGTATCTTGCAACACTTAAATCGTAGTACACATACTGTTTGGTGTATGTGGAGGTATGATAAATTCTATCAGCTTTTGAAGTGAAAAACCAACCGGGCTGACCATTCGATTCCAATTCAATTTTAAGTGAATAGTAGTTATCTGAAACAAACAAATTGTTTTTACAATCCAATGTGATAAATTTACGCCAATTGTCTTGTTTCACTGAAAAATCAACTCCATCCGATTGAACAGACAAATTTTGTCGATGATCTACAACTTCTGAATATTTTGATTTGAGCAGTGAATATAAAGCCACTTCACCGAAATGACCCTTTCTACCGGATTGCCCGAACTTGTTTTCTAGAATCGACATGAATTGATTTGGTTGATACTTAATTAATGAATATTAATATAAGAAAAAAGCTTGGAATAACCAAGCTTTCTACAAAGAAATTTTCAAGTCGTTAGTTTTCAGTCTATCATCATTATTTTTCTAGAACTGTTCCGGTCAAACTCAATGTACACTTTATTCAATTCTAGTTTATCAACTTCAATACCATGAATGTTATAATATTTTTTTGAAGCAAATGAATTTTTAACAAACAGAGAAACTATATTGAAATATTCATGAACTCCGTTGTAATCCACTTGTTTCAATCTATAATAATTCACGCCGCGATTTGGATTGTAATCTTCAAATGAATAAAATGAGTTGGAATTGTTATTACCGACTCCGCGTACTTGTCCCAGTTCTGTCCATGAATTGCAATTCTCTGATCTTTCAACAATAAACTTATCATTGTTCAATTCAACAGCCGTCGCCCATTTCAATGAGACCATATCATTTATTTGATTTGCTTCAAAATAAATCATTTTAACAGGTAGTGGCCATAAATGAACTGTAAGTTTTGCTGGCGTTGAATACACGGTATCACTGCACGGAGTATTATTGGCAGCTATTCTATAAAACCTGCCGTTCATTGTGGTATTGACTTCAAGCAACATTAAAGTATCTCGTTGTATTGAATCTACAATAGTCCAATTTATTGAATCCACTGAAGTCTGCCAATAAAAAGCATTTGATGACTTTGCAATAAACGTGGCATTTAAACTATTTGAAGTTTCAACATTATTAGGGTTCTGAGTAATTGTAGGTAACGGTATTACATTGACCGGCACGCTTGTGGCATTTGACCATACTGAGGTGCATCCGGTAACTGATGATACAGTTCTTAAATATCTAGTACCTGAAGTCGTGAACGCCTGCGGAGAGTTTAACGTTCTATTAGTATCCGTTTCTAAAGTTTGTAAATATGTATTGGAACCGTACGTCAATGTGGCAGATTGACATGATGGTGTATTGATAGTATAGGTAGGAGCTGACGGTATTGCACAGCCTACCAACTTGATGTCATCAATTCTAAATTGCAAACCTGTGACGACTGCAATCATTCTAAATCTAATTCTTAAATTACTTGTACTGGGTATAGTACCGATCGGAGTAACTAATCTCCAAATATTTGAAGTTGAAGTACCCGTAGGTACTGAGTAACTTAAAGTGGTCCATGTAGAACCGTCCGTACTAACTTCTACTGCCAATTGAGATCCGTTTGAAGCACTTGTAGTTTTTAAATGTCCGAACGATAATGTTAAGTTCGTGTATCCGGTTGTATTGATATTTGATATAACGACATTTGTATTTAATGTACTAGTTACAAATATGTTACCTAATCCAGAAGCTCCGGTGTAAGTCGTAGACGGTAACGTAGTTCTTACATCGGCATTACCTGTATATACTTGCGATCCATACCTCTGCCAACCGGTGTAAGTATTTACTGATGTAGTTGCTGCAGGATTCCCGCAATTCTCAGAATAAATAGCAGTTTGAGCTAATGATAAATAACTACTTAATATCAAAAGTAACGATAAATATTTTTTCATAACTTAATTTAATTGGTAAAATATCATTTAAAATTATCCGAAGTGATACCAGTACAATGTATGAAAAAGATTTGACAGTGCACTTTCTGGGTTTTGCCATTTGCTGGACCACAGATTCCAAAACTCTGAATCTTGCATTAAAGCCTTTTTGAACTCTTCTTTGACCTGTTTTGTTTTGCTAGGATCTTTCTTTTCAGCAGCGTATGCGATTATGTCTTCAGCTTTAAGTTGCACAAATCTTTTGAGCATTGGTTTTGATATTTGCATCAACTGCTTAAAAGTATTTTTTGGTTTAGTCGAAACCAGATACTCGTGTTCATCTTCAGGCGTTTTGAATCGTGTACCTGCATATGAAGAATTTTCATTCAAAAAACTTTCGAATGTTTGTTTACGCGATGATTTCAATACATTGTGAATCTCTTCGCGAATTATTTGTTTTAATTCTGATCTCTTCATATTTATTCAGTGTGTTTTAAGTTATTAGTATCCCTGCCGATAACGGTAAATTTTGTAGCGCCTTTAATGTATTCCATTATTTCAACATAGCATACAGTTCTTTAACCATTGTAGCATCTGCCGGCAATTTATCATTTTCTATAGAACTGATGAAATGCGATTTGATCACTTTAACGTTGTACGGAGTTTCTTTAAATTCCAAATTCACTAAAGTCCTTGAAACCAAATCACTCATATCAAATTCATTTCGATTGAATCGTTTGATATCGGACACGACTGCCATTATATCATACTTGTTCACTTCATGAAGTGTCTTGCGAACTTCTTCTCTAATTATCTGTTTTAGTTCTGATTTTTTCATGATTTAGTCGCTTGAATCAGCTGAATAAAATACCGTATACGTTTCACCATTTAATGTTACATCATACTGATACTTTGTATAACTTCTACCTTGTTGTGTGGCCTTGTAAGTTTTAGGAATTGTCAATTTCGATAAATCTTCGTGAAATTTACTATATGTAGTATTCCAACTGTTTACTAAACCTAAATTGATTGTTTTTTTAGAGTGATCAATCAATTTTTTCTGTTCCAATGATTTAATTAATTGATCATCGGTAGATTCAATTAAAACTTTTCGAATCTCTTCGCGAATTATTTGTTGTAATTCTGATTTTTTCATGATATTATTTTTTAATTAATGCATTCAACGTGATGTCATGACCGTACATGCCTTTATCTAGAATCTTTATAGCTTTCTGCTTGAGTAATTGTGCAATTTCTTTTAATGGAAATTCCATAATGTCCTTACTATTAGATTTCGGAGATCTTCGATTTTTATTACTTTGCAGTACATTCACTTCGTAGAATGCAGGTTTAGATTTACTGGAGGAACCGTCTTTGTACAAATTGATTACCTCTCCTTTAGATACTACAAAATCGTCGGAATTTGTACCGACGGAAGTCCAACTCATGTCTTCACCGACGTAAATGTCCTTTAATACAGAGATTTTTTTCGGATACCAAGTAGGAGTATTAGCTTCGTTTAATACCTTATTGATTTCCTCTCTAATAATTTGTTTGAATTGTTCTAGTTTCATGATTTGTAATTTCAATAATAAATATGATTAATTTGATAAAGGTGCTTTAATTGTTGGGTGTGATTGATAATTTAGGATGGTTGAGTATTTTTTTATATATTTCTATATCTTTTTGCCGACTTTCTATTCCTTTCTTAAATCTTTCATTTTTTGTTTTAGAATATTGCTGTTCAGCCCACTCCAATCCTTCTTCAGCGGTTTGTATGCTTTCAATTATTCGATTAATTATAGATTTAGGTACTTGAATTTTTTCAACCCATTCTAATAGTATTTGGCCTTTAACAACTTCTTCGGCTTCAACTCTCTTATTAGTATTAGATATATCTCCTACTCTAGGAAAAATTTTATAACGTTGTCTGATTTTTTCTTGATCTACTTTAAACACTATAGGTGTTGTTTCACCACCTACTTTATAATTTTTATCTCTTGTCAGAAATATATATCCCAATGAATTAGGTTTTATTAGTTCGTCATTCATAATAGATAAAAATCTCGAGTAAGTAGTAGAATGATATAGGGGAGCATAATATACCTCTTTCAATAAATCCTTTAATCGTGTCATATTAATAAATTATTTTTTAAAGATTATCTCTCTATCCATGATACCATAATAGTTAAATACGTTTGTATATCGTTTAATAGAAAATTTATACTTACCAAGTAATGTCAAATCTTCTTTAGTAAACCAATTATTTAATTGATCTTTTGATCTAAATCCAAATACATATCCTTTTGGTACTTTAACTATAACGGCTTTATGTAATTTAGATATACGATTATATAATTTTTTATATGCAGAATAATCTTCTTTGCTTTGACTTTTTATCTTTTTAGCAATTTCTTCACGAAAAGGCCCTAATCCATTATCATCTTCTAATCGATATGCCGTAATAGGATTATTTGAAGCTTCTACTAATAAATCAATTAATCGTATCATATTAATAAATATCGATCAATTCGATAAAACGGCTTTAATTGTTGGGTGTTAATAGTCTTTATACAACATTTTCTACAACAATGTCACCGTCAACTAATCTACTTATTTGTGCAAATTCAACATGGCCTTGATACTCAAGTTTCATTTCTATCCGAAACCTATCAGCATCTTCTGCTGTTGCTAATGAACCACAACATGTACTGACATCCCCGGCCATTTTGTATCGGAATGCACCATATGGGTTTTTTAGCTCCGTAATTTTCCAATCCGTCTCCGTCAATTCTGATAATTTTTTGTTTCTATTTTTAATAGTTGCTGAATAATGATAACCGCAATTGTTGCAGTTAATGTATTCTTCACCTGTTTTGTAGTAGAAGTCGCTGTATGCTTCGTGTTTGCAATTAGGACATTCCGGATAATCTATTACTGAACCCATAACTTATAATTTTTAATTTGATAACGGCATCTTTATTGCTGGATGCGATTGATAATTTTCTATTTGAAAATCTTCAATTCTCATTTCTTTAATAAGAAAATCAATATTATCTGTCAATTCACCCACACCACATTCACCTGATTGAGTAGGCCAAAATTCTGTGTTGATGTTTAATGTTGAAAGTGGATACGGATTTCTAGTTGTCGTGGGAACGCCTAATTGATTAAGTACATCATGATATTGTCCATCCGTTAGTGGGCCTATTGGAAAATCCATAACATCTCTATCTGGAAGCTGTTCCCATAACTCAAATCTTTCTTTTAATGTTAAATCTCTACCAATCTGTTCTTTTACACCCTCAATTTGATTTAAATAAATGTGTGTATCACCCAAATTACCTATTAGTTCATCAGGAACCATGTTTACTGCTTTGGCAATGATTTCTAATAGTAGACCATAAGAAGCGATGTTGAAGGGGAGACCGAGTGGCGTATCCACGGAGCGTTGATTCCACATTAGGGAGATTGCTCGGGTTGGTAGATTTGGATGATGTTGTTTTAACCAATCTTCGGCAATATTGATTGTATGTTCATCCCATTTAAAACCATTTCCATCTGGGAATCTATCGTCAAAAGGTGCAAAATTTGCTATATTACAACGTTCTTCTATACTCAACTCTCTTGTATAAACTTGAAATCCATAATGACAAGGTGGAAGTACCATTTCATCCAATTCTCCAACATTCCACGCTGAAACTTTATTTCGTCTTGAGTCTGGGTCTGTTTTAAGTAGATTGATTGAGTTTGCGATTTGGTCTATATAAGCAGGCATTAAAGCATCCATTTCAGGACGTTCATCAGTAGCTGATAAATGTACCCATTCTCTTGTTCCCCAACTTCGCCACTGCTTGCCATACACGGGCCCGAGTGACCCCCACTTCTTAGCAAACTCATCGTCGGTTTTAATTTTGTTGATGAATTCTTCTTTAGATAATACTCTACCACTTTCGTGTAAATCTTTTTTAGTTGCTTTCATTTTTATCTTTATATTTCCATGTGTAACCCATAGATGATTTACATCTACCTTTACAGCAATTTGTTATATTTCCACCGTTATTAAATCCTAAGGACCTTGCAGCGTTTGCTGCACAATCAAACTCATTTAAAAAATTACCATCCATATCAAACTGTAAAACTGGTTTTTTATTCTTTTCGTGAGTTTTCCATAAAAAAGTTGAGTAATCGGTGTTCTCTAATCTTTTCTTTTCTTTTTCTTCCCAATCTGTATTTTCTTTTATTTTTCTAATACGTTCTGGGTTTTTATAATCTATTTTAGAGGCTCTTTCTTTTAGTTTCTGTTTTTTATCTTCCTCATCAATAAAACTATTCAAATGCCTACTACGCTCTGGGTTGTGAAATATTGGATTTGAAAAATCTATAAACTTAGAAGTATCTCCACCATCACCTCTTTCCTCACGTAAATTGGCCCACTCTTTTGATTCAACTATGTTATATAAAAGGCTAAGTTCTATACCTTTTTTAATTAATTGATTTATATCATCTGTCTCAAAAACAACTTCAGTCTCAATATCTTCAAATGTTAAAGAATGCTTGGCAATGTGACGTTTCCAAATCTTGCCACTACCCAAATAGGTAAATGGATTCTTAGTTGTTTTACCTAAGTATTTCAATCCAAATGGACTAGTTTTGATGTACAAATAGTATTTTGTTTCCATATTTTCTTTTATTATAAATATGGTGATGATTACAAAAACTATAAATTATTTTCATCTTTTTTCATCTTCTCACATTCTCTTAAATAGGCTTGGTAGCAGTCACCATCCCATATATGACAATCATTATCAACAAGGTATTTGATATTTGTATCACCACGTAGGAACCAGAGCAACTCCGTCACAATTCCTTTCCAATACATTTTCTTGGTGGTAAGCAACGGAAAGCCTTCTGACATTTTGTGTCTGATTTGTCTACCGAATACTGATAGTGTTCCTGTACCTGTACGGTCACCTTTTTTTACACCGTTATCAAGTATGTCTTGAAGGAGGTTGGTGTATTGTTTGTCTAAGTTATTCATTTTCACTCAAATATAAATTAATTAATTCAGAACTATCTTTTTCATATCGTTCCTGTCTTTTGATTTCACGGTCAAATCTATCATTGGTTAATTCATCCAAATCAACTATATCAAAATGTTGGGTTGGAATTGTAAATACCCTATATCCTTTGTCAGTTTTATTAATCGTGATTCCGTCAACGATATATGCTTTATCTAGGTTGTTCATTTTTAATTTGATTTTGATAAAGAGTATTCTTTCCATTCTTTAAATCTACCTAAAACTATATGTCTTGAATATAGTTGTTTTGTATTAGGATCGATTGCAAACTCAAATCGGGTATATGCATTGATTATATTTTGATCATCATATACTAACACATCATTACGAAATGATTCTGTGAGTTGATAGTCGTTGATATTCTCTTTTGTTAATATGATTAAATTATTCATTGATAATAGCTTTTAATTTTTTAATCTTAGCAATTACATCATCACCTAATTCAATTTTAGACATCATTGATAAGTCCATCACTTGACCTTCTAGTACTCTGATTAGTTCGTCTTTTGCTTGTTCCTTATTCATAACTTTCTATTGTTTTGGGTTTAGTTCGTTTTCAATAATATCTACCATCTCATCAAATGTAATACCATTTTCGTCAGCCTTACTTTGGATGTATTTTTCTGAAAGGTGTATATAATTAGCTTTAGGTGTTTTGTCAATTTCCTGAGACACCTTTAGTAATTTGGATATTAATTCTTGTTGTATTTTTTCTTTATTCATATTTCTATTTTAGTTAGAGCTTCATAAATCCCTTTAATCATGGACATTTCTTCTTTCCTCATCCATTTCATTTCGTTTAAAGTATTTGTATACCATATTCCACAATCAATACCTTTATGTTTATATTTTTCAGATTCCATTACATAATAAACATTTTCATTAAAGAAAGCGTCCATAACAACTCTACCAACTTCTTTGAGTTCTATTTCACCCAAGAAGGGGTCTTTGTGTTTTATAATCTTATTACTCATAACTTTCTATTGTTTTGTTAGTTAATCCCACCACTTATCTATATTTTCCGCAATAAATGTATACACCTTTCTTTTATCTTCCATATATTGATTTCGAGCAGACTGCAATGATTCTCTAAATTCTTTTGAATATTGTTTCTTATCCTCTTCGTTCTTGACATTCGGTATATTCGATTTCATTTCTGTCAAATTAGTACCCTCAATTGGAACAAATGATATGTCTCGTACGCCCCATTTCAAATCTAAAGCTTCTGTGGCCGGTAGTTCATAATGATCAAATGAATCTTGCGTTTTACGTAGCATATCAATTGCATATTGAATTTCTGATGCAACTTCATTTGCATTTGCACTATAAGCTTTATTTGATTTGAAGAAATCGCGCTGATGTTCCAGTTTTTTGATCAAAATTTCAACAATGTAATGATCATCCCAATCTCGATCTTTCCATATTACCGGGAACCATCGATACAGATTGATCAAACCAACTCGAATTGATTTGATTTCTACTCGAATTGATTTGATCATTTCATTTATTGAATCAAACAAGGTATTCATACTTACTTGCAATTGATTTAATAGTGTTCAGTTCTTCAGTCGTCAATCTCCATGGTTCTGATAAACATGTTAAAGTTTTAGACCAATCAGAATCTGTACATGAAATTTCATTAGACCAGTCTGAATATGTACCTGATGGTTTAGCAGATTTTGCAGGTAGCCAACCGTCTGCTATTAATGATTCTATGATATCCTCAATGTCATGTTTAGAACAACCTGATAGAAAGCCGTCAATGTCGATGTCAACGTACATAATGTTAATGGTATTTTAAAGTTTTTAAATCAATGTACCTTTCAACTTCATATCCCAATTCAATGAAGTCAAAATTAATTCGAAGTACAAACATTCTACTTTTAATTTGATAATCTTTTAAAGACCACAATACAAATAGTTGTTTGTTTAGTATCTTCGATGCATTCTTAAGTATAGTAATATCTAATGTGCAATCCAAATCTCCAGACCACAATAAGTTCCATTCATCATCGGTTATAACTGCACCTCGTACGATGAGATTATTCGGATGAAATTTTCGATAATTTGAATCCAAAACTTTGAATGAATCAAACATCCTTCAACAATTTTGCAATTTCCTTATCACTTTTACCGTACTTCTTGAGAATGCTAGGCAGTTCATTGTTGTCAATAATTGACATCAATTCAATGTTTTCGATGGCCTCAGCACTACTACACTTGAAATGATTTGAAATCAAGTCAATTAATGGTTGCGAATATTTGTCTTCCGATTTACCTTTCACGTATTTCAGAAACTGTTTTTTAGCCGGTAGCAGATCCAAATACAATTTGTAAACATCTCTGTTATTCATACCAATCGTATATCGTTGCAACATGTTTACCAAGTCAATGTATTCGGTACTCATTGAAAGATATCGATTGATCATGTAAGTGGACCAAGTCTTTTTATCAGATTCTGTCAACTCGTCCCACCCACGTTTCTTGTGCTGAATAAACTCTAAATGATCAAATAGAGTGGCCGGCTTGGTGATAGTATCCGGTGATTTCGATACTTTTTTAGCCATATTAATCGATATCTAACATTTCAGGTACTGCACCGCAACTACTGCATGCAAAAACTTGAGCCGGTATAATTGCTTCTTGACCGGTTGGTGATGCTACTGCCGGAATCTTTTTAAATCGCATCAGTGGCATGAACAGTTTATTACCGCATTCGCAAAGAATGTCGATTGCTACTGACAAATCGATACCCGGTTTTGTAGTAACTGCTTTACCGGACGACATTGGTGCCCCGTTGGGTGAAATTAAGCTCATATAAGTGCTTTTAATGATTTAATATAATTTGATATTTGAAAAAGAAAAGAAGAACATACATGTAGAGTGTGAGCGTAATAAGGTAGTATATCCATCAAGTCTACATGTAGCATGGAATCCGGGCAAAGGCCGATTGCGTGAAACAGAAAGTGAATCATTTATTCAATTTGATTAAACCGAAAATGTTAATTAAAATAATAACGACACTCAGAAATAGATGCGGATAAATGCCTCGAACCACGTCATAAGCAATCCAAATTGAGTCACCTAAAATCCATAATGCAATAGATATCGAATGATGTTTGTATGCATTCAATATGAAACCTGAAACTACCATAATGGTAGCCAGCCAACCTAACAATTCAATCCAATTCATAATGTAAATTTAATATAATCAAACTAAAGTTCAAATAAACGATCAATATTTATCAAAAAATATTATGCGAGTTGTTCTCTTTTTCATGTACACCATGTTGATTTGTTGCAGCAATTCAAAGTTTGATTTAAATTCTAAAGTACATAACTCGTATCGATTGGAAACATTGCAAGACACGATGCAATTGATTGGTGAAATTCATTCAATTGAATCTTGCTTTGATGGCGACATTCACATTCGAATGAAAATTTCTGAGTTGCATTTACTTCATAAACGAAACTTTACCAAACAGGATTCATGTATGGTTTTGGAAATTGTATGTGTAGAGTCTGCTCCAATACCGGCTTGTGTTAGTTATAAGAATCAAATTCAAATTCCTAAAGTCGGTGATTCAATAGCAGTAACCGGTCGATTTGTTTTCGATAAAATTCATCGATGGAATGAATTGCATCCGGTATATGAAATTGAATTTTTAAAATGAACTACAGTTCATTGATCAATTTAACCATCATAGCCGCCACATTGATTTCCCGATCTACTACCTGATTTTCCAATGCTTGATGTTCAGCAATAATCAATATTACAGCTCCAATATGACCTACTGCAAATTCATCCAATTTTTCATACAAGTAGGAATACAATCCAGTAAAATCTCTAACCTTACTGTCTGCTAGAATTTGTCGAATATTGGCAAATGCAGATTTTTTATCTTTCAGATTTTTCAATTGTTCCAAAATTGAAGTCATGTAGTCCATTTCAATTTTAGTGGCAGTATCAACAATCAATGTACCTGTAGTAGATTGACGCTGACAGGCATTTATCACTTTTCTAATATCCGGATAACCTGTATTAACTACTGCAACCAAATCTTCAGGTGTATATTGAATTGATTCCTGATTCAATATGTTAGCCATTCGAATGGCAACATCTTTCTTGGAAGGAGGAGTAACGTAATATACCTGACATCTAGATTGAATTGGTTCAATGATCTTCTCAATGTAATTACCGGTTAAAATGAACCTGCAGGTTTTACTGAAAGTTTCCATCAAATTACGCAATGCAGCTTGTGCATTAGGTGTCATGAAGTCAAACTCATCGCATATCACTAATCTCCATTTCTTGAAACCAATGCTACTAGCAAACGATTTGATTTGCTCTCGAACCGTATCCACTGAGTTGGTATCTGAAGCATTCAAATAAAGCAGATCGCAATCAATGTTATTGGCAATCAATTTTGCAATAGTCGTTTTTCCGGTACCAGCTGTACCCACTAATAGAAGATTCGGCACATCATCAGTTTCAAGATAATGTTTAACATTTTTCTTGATGTGATCATTACCAACGTAGTCTTCTAGTTGATTAGGACGATACTTTTCAGTCCATAATGAATGTTCTTGATTTTGATTGAACATTATCAATTAATTGTAAGTTTAACTAAATAATATACTGCTGTAAAAGAATCATTTTTCAAAGTAACTCGACCTAAACCGGCTGATGAAACTTCCAACCATCCAGTACAATCTTTATTTGCTTCTAGAATTTCCTTGAACAATTTCGCAGAAAAACATACCGGAGACATTTTGTTCGGAGTTTCTACACTCTTTACAGCATACGTGATTTTATTGGTATTGATGTTTGCATAATTGATTGTCAATGTGCAAGTACTACCATCACTTTCTACTGCAAAATTATCAGACTCAGGCAAAGCGTTTTTAGATTTGATGAATCTACTTGTAAACTCTTTTGAAAGTTCAACTTTGATATCAAAATCTGGAAGCTTCTTCAAACTAGGAGCATCAGGAATTACAGACAAATCAGACAACATGTATGAAGCTGTAGTATTTGAATCTGAAAGTTCCATTGCATACACTTGTTTGTCTGCTTTCTTGAAATTGACATTCACATCTGAATCTAGAGCCGACATCAATTTGATCAATTGACCGGTATTATATACACCTAGCTCAATATCCGGAAGCTCTGGACTTGCATATGATACTGATCCGATCACATTTCTGTCAGAAGTTAAAAATGAAGTTTGCAAAGTGTTTGCAGTTACAACCCATTTAGCAGACTCGCAATTGCCTGACAAATGATACTTGTCAATAAATGACAGTAAGTGTTCTTTTTTCATACTATTTAATTTTTGATTAATATAAGTAAATCGTTATAAAGTTTCAATAAATTTATCAGGATTAAAACAGGTTTCTACAATTCGATCAATCCTGCTTTTGTTTTCTGATATGATAGAATCATACGATTGTATAATTTCATGGACCATGTGCTTTATCGATGGCAATGCAGTAACAAAATCAGGTATTGAGTTGAATGATTTTACATCAATATGATATTTCAAATCATGCACGCAGTTTCGAGCGAAATACCCGTAACCAATTTTCTCAGTAACTGCAATGCAATCTCTGTTTGACACCTGAATCAACGATTCACCTAACCATGATACCGGATGTAAATCAATTAAAATTTTACATTCATTCACGAATTGCATGAACTTGTTACCGTCACATAGTTTACCTGGTATAGATAATGGCGTTACAGTGTATCCGGTTTCTTTAGACAAGATGATAGAAATCTGTTCTATATCATGTAACATGTACTCAGGCGCATGAATTGCTATTGAGTTTGATTTGTTCACTTTCAGTCCTGTATTCGGATATATCACCGGATATGAAGTGAATATCACATTCATCATACTGTTCTTCGGTATACTTGAATAGAACTTGTCAATGATATACGGTTCATTCAATACAACACTACATAGCCCGGACAATTTGTATACAGCTCTACTTATATGAAGCCACCAACTCGAATCAAACTGTTCCATGTATGGCCAAAGTAATACAGTCTTCGGATTCACTTGAAAGTAATCGTTCAATCTGACTATTGAAATAGGCGCTTCACTCATTGAATTCAATACAATAATTTTAGCATAGTTCATTTTTTTACCATGCTGCCTGTATATTGAATTCAATTCAGTTTGAGAACTGCATCTAATTACTTGCGTCTTTTCATTGGAAAGTCGATCAATCAGATTATCAATCCAATAAATAGTTCGAAGTTGATCTTCGAATACTACTATCAATTTCATTTAGTAACTCTAGCACCATTTTCCAGATCTTCCCATACTTCAACTTGAGTACAGTCGAATTGCAACAAAATTTCTTTGGCTAACATTTCGCAGGACCTAGCACCGAAGTTTAAACTTCTAAGTTCAGTATCATAATACTTGTTCAAGTATTGCAAAACATCTCGTTTAAACATGATAAACTCTACATCTCGATCATCATGTTGAACCAATTTGTAAATCTTGAAGTGAAATGCATGTCTGTGATCATAGGAAAGAAATGCAACTTCCGGAAACAGTTGATGAGCAGCTGGGAACTTATGAATACCGTCTACTGCAAGTGTAACTATAATTTCTGTTTTCATATCAATTGAATGAGAAAAATTCATTAACATTGTTATTTAATGTGATTTCACCGAACTTTAATGCGGAATAGAAATCATTTAACTTATTGAATAAGGCACTCTCAAATATTGATTCTCGATCAATAAAATCATTCACAAATTTAACGATTTCGATTGGATCTTCATAGCCTCGTAAAGCAATATTTTGCAAACCAAATTTATTGGGTTTCAAATAACACCACATAATCTTGTCACCGTCATTGAATGGCAATGCAGTACTTTGAATCATTGTAATGAAATCATTGTAATTTAATGCAGCTTTCACGTGAGCCGGAGTACCTTTTGATCTTTGAAACAGGCCGAGCGATGGATATTTGCTAATTTCTTTTACTCCTGTCGGGAACATGATATCAAACAGTTCCACTGAATTCATGGCTTCATACATTTCATTGATCTTGGTATCCAATACATTTCTATCAACTCCATCTAAAATCAAAATCAACATTTCAGACATGAACTTACGAAATGCTTTCGGAAAGTCTGATCGAACTGAATCCATACCTTTTACATCCAGCTTCCATTTAGATTTACCGTTAGTGATGTTTTCAATTGAAACGCCTTTTTCCAATACAATTTTTTGAGCATATCGTTTCTTTGTCACCCAGAAAGCTGCTTCTGACACATATTCCTGTTTGATAGTCAATATATTGTTCTTCACATTATGATGTAACATTGTATGTTCAGTGAATGTATCGTTGATATACTGTTCCACTGATATGGCAGTCTTGTACGTGGCATCTCGTTTCTCTTCATACGACAACTCTCTGTTCATTACCGACTCCATATGATTTATCACCGGTAATGCTGAACAAAATACCGAATCTGTATCAACGTAAATAACATTGTCTCCGGTTATTCCTAACTTTTCCAAATACCATCTATTGGCTCTAGGTTCAGCATGATTCATCAATGCACTCTTACCGGTAGTAGTAATTGATTCAGCATTATCCAAGTCATAAAATCTAAATCCTCTGTTACCCAATACACCGTACAATGAATTGTTGATAATCTTCATTGTCAACTGTCTTGACTCGTAGAAATTTCTTTTATCTATATCACCGGACTTACCAAATTGTTTGGATAAAGCTCGATAATCATCTCGTTCCTGCATCCATGTAGTCAATATGGTAGGTACTATACCGGGTTTCTTCATATCATATATAACACCTATACTAGAAATGCTATAGGTATTCGATATCAACCAGTCTCGTAATTCATGGACTTTGATATTCAAAGATATTCCAGGTATTATAACGCGTTCTGTGGAAGTCGTACCATTTACGAAATGCGTTTTAATTGAATCCCAATTTGAAACTCTACCTACCTTTGTCTCCGGTGATATGTTCAACAATCTAATCACTGAAGGATACAGAGCAGACATATCTATATCATAAACCCATACATATCTACCGGGTACAGGAATTTTTACATATGCACCTTCAAAATCACCACCGGATTCAGATTGATCTTCTTCAGATACCGCTGTAACAGTTCTATTAATATTGGGTACTACGAGACCTCGACGCTTAATAAACGTGATACAAGCTCCATCTAGAAATCTAGTCGACTTGTATACGTCCCCGTATGGGACATGACCTTTATGAGCTACACCCATTGCTTGCTGTATGAATTGCAGCTTTTTATCCAAATCAATAATGAGTTGAACGTCGCAAACATTGTAATCAATAAACTTGTCAATATCCGTTTTATACAATTGATCCAATGAGCCTTCATATTCCACTTTACCTCTACCCAATTCTTTTCTTGCAATAGCTTCCAATCTGTATGAAGATTCTTCTGAATAAGTATACAACTTGTACAATGCCAAATAATCGAGACAAGCTACACCGGCAATCTTTACTATACCGAATTTGTCAGTTTCAACTATTTCAATCGGAGAAAGAAGATTAGCATACGTTTCACCTAAAACCATGTTGGTTCGATTGTATATGTACGGTATATCGTAACCGTCTATATTCCAACCAGTAATAATAGTGGGCTGATAATTGGTATACAATGAATAAAATGATTGAAGCAGTTCATCTTCAGTTTCATAAACCAATACTTGAACTTTATCTTTCTTGAAGTCTTTTAAGTTTCCTTCCGGGTTGAGTAGTAATGTGTAAAACTTGTCATCAGCCTGCTGATACATTGAAATTGCAGTAATTTCATTTTTCACGTTTTTGGTAGTAGCGTGACCTCCTTCCGATGAAACTTCAATATCTATAAAAAGATTTCTATGATTGGTAGAAATGTCATCAGAATCCAAATACATGTCTATCAGAGTTCGCATTTCCGGTCTAAGATCCGATTCATACATGCTGCCTGCAGCTTCATCTTCCTTTGACCAGCGTTGAACTTTCTGTAGTCTAGTTCCGTCTAGAGCTGTAAATTTACCGTTATCAGCCTTTTTATATCCGTAACGGTTGTATGCGAATTTCAAATAACCTCTAGTGTCATCCCAAAGGTGAATTAAATTGGTATTTCGATCGTAATATATGTTTTGATACATTATGCTAGTTTAAAAATTATGTCATACATGGAGTGTCCGGAGAAAAACTGCTCATCGAGTTTGAGCTTTAACAGTGGTAGTTTACTTTTATATGATTCATAATTTTCCATTACGTGAGTTATGTGTTTTGCGATTTCATCAATACTTGCTGAATCTGTATATTTAAATTCATCAGAGTACATTTCTGTATATGAAAGTCTATCAGGTACAACCGGGATAGCTTCAGCTAATACTCCTTCATACATACTAATACCTAAGGTTTCCTGAAGATTTGCAGAAAATACTATTTTCGCTTCACTCAATAACTGATGATATTCATTTTTAGTCAACTGTTTTTCTTGACATACTACCCACTCATATTGAGGCAACATTTCAGACAATTGTTTAAACACTGACAATTGTTTTTCAGGCGCAATTCTATGTGGGAACAAAATCATATCACGTTTCGTACCCGGAGTGATCATGGACTGCAGATATTCAAAAGGAAATCCGGTCTTCCATAAATCAATAATAGCATCGCGATCAAAGTAATTGTGAATCAATTCTGCATGATACTCAGTGGCAACCAAATTGTAATTGATTGACGTCAGTAAAGCGAGTTCAGAATGTTTGATCCATTGTTTGTTTTCAACTCTACCAATAAAATCGTTAGGATCCCAACTACCAGCGTGCCAAATACCGACAATTGATACTGGAATGTTCAACAGAGTGCTCATGTATTTCAATTGAAGTATGGTAGGATTCCATGCATCCGTATATAGAAACACATCACCTGCCTTTACAGTACCATCGCAAAACATTTTACCAATTTCAATGAGTTGAGAAGACTTGTAAATGTTAGTACCACCGAAATTTAAAAATGCGCCGGGAGTAGTGGCCTCCGGAATATCATTGGTACCGGATATGGTTTGAACTCGATACTTATCTTGCAAATTGTTAGAATGAATGTAATCATTCAATACATTCGGAATATGCCATGCCCATTGACTCGTATAACGAGTTTCAATTGATTCTAAATCAACTATGTATACTGTTTTCATAAATTAAAGATAATAAAATCATTTGGTGTAATCAATATATCCGCGAATGTAATCCGGGGTTCTATTCAATCCATCAGTGAATGCTTGAAGTACTTCATCCATTGAAGACCTTGCATATCCTTTAGTCCAATATGGTGCTGGATTGATTGCTCCAAGTCGAATTAGTAATGCAGTCTTACGCATAATTTGATCGAAGTCTGAATTACGAGGCGACGGCATAATGATAGTATAACAATTCCAACATTGTTTGAAGAAGTTGGTTGTTACCGGCGTATATGGAGTGGAAGCGTAACACAAAATTCCTTCCGGCTTCAACAGATTGAGATCTGCAATCAAGTCCCAATTTGCAGCTTTCGAAGTCAAATCAATAACTGCATCATACTGATTACCGGCTATTTGATCGATGGTTTTCAATTGAATATACAATTCATGCCAATCTCGTTTGTTTGCCGAGCCTACCACATCAAATTGTATGTTACAATTTTTAAAGTATTGACCGATAATCAAACTCATGAATCCAGTTCCTAACAATAAAATTTTCGGAGAATTACATGCATTTATTTTACTGCACGCATCAATAGTTTTCATTGCAATATTGATTGAACAGGCAGTCGGCTGTAAAATGTACTTCGGAGACACTTCAGGTACTTTTATTGCTTCATTCGCCTTTACATTATACTTGTAGGCAAATGCCGGATCGCCCCATGTAGATACTACATCACCAACTTTAATGTCAGTAACATTGTCACCTACTTCTACTACAACGCCTAAACCTTCATGACCGAGGCCTCCGATTTTACCATTAGGATTCTCCGCATCACTGTACGGCATTGCTTCAAATCTAGCAACTGATCCTACATCGCTTCTACAGAAACCGCATAATTTGGTTTCTACTACTACCTCATCAGGATTGATATGAGGTCTTTCCCATACCACTTCTTCAATACTTCCAGTATTAAATGAATGTAACGTGACTACTCGTTCAAATTGTGTCATAACTAACTTTTTTATTTTGTTAAATATAGTAAAAAAGAACCTTAACAAAAAGGTTCTTGAAAAATTTCAATTGTAACTTTAATGTTAAGGTCTAGTATCATTGTGAATGTCGAATGAATCCACTTTAAATGCACTTAGCAGTTTATGAGTGAACATGTCTAAATCTATATGCCATTCCGTGTGTTGATTTTCCAGTATATTTGCAATCATACTTTCATATGCAGTCTCTGGACATAATCCTAATTCGATCTCATATACAGAATCATCGGAAAATGTAATTGACCATTTAATTGAATCGCTTTCAAGATTTGACTTCCAAGCTGCTACCAAAGTAATTGGAATGTTTTCATATCTGAATTGTAATACAGCTTGATCGTCTACGTCATAAATACCGTCTTTATTAATAGTACCGTATTCAGTGGAATTGACATCTGATAAAGTATATAACTGCTGTTTAATGGCAGTAATGTCAGTTACTTGATCGAACCCGGATGGAAATAGTTCTAACAATTCCGTCGCTACATTAATTAAATGTGGCATCAAATCTACAGATACACCTCCTAAACTTTGTTTTGAATTGGTAAACCAAGAACCTGGTGAAGGGACTCGATCTTTACAAATCCAATTCAAATTGATTGAAGTAATTGATTTACCGTGACTATTCAATATTGCATCATACAGTTCCGGTCGATAGCAGTTGTTTTTAGCCATTATCAGTCGATCCGGATATCGAAGCTGCAATTCCTCCCATATAGTTACATCAACAACACCGGGCTTTTCAACCATTACAATTTTACAGATATTGTTTGATAACAGAAATTTGATTTGACTTTCATGCAGATAATTCGGAGTACAGATGATACCCAATTTAAATTTACAACCTTCAGGAATTTCTGTGAACATCGCATCTGCTGCAGGATTTGGATCTACTGTATAAACTCGATCTTCACCCAATAAAGTATTGCAAACTCGATTGTACAATTTACCGATACCGCCGAGGCCTAAAATCAAAATAGAATCATCATTAATCATAGTCGTTCCACAAATTTGTAAAATTCATTTCTAGTAGCATCATTAGTTTCAAATGCTCCGGATAATTTTGCAGTCATCATTGTAGAATCATGATTTACACCTCTACATGAAGCACACATATGTTTAGCTTGAATCATAACAGCAACGCCTCTATTACCAGTACATACGGTGTCAATATAATTGTGAACTTCCATTGTTAGGTTTTCCTGAACCTGAGGGCGTCTCGCGAACCATTCTACAATTCTATTCAATTTTGACAAACCAATTACTTTACCGTCCGGGCCCGGGATATAAGCTACATGCGCCTTACCGACAAACGGTAGGAAGTGATGCGAGCAGCAACTTTTCACTTCAACATCACCCTGAAAAACTATACCGTCATATCCGTTAGTATTTTCAAAGGCAGTAATTTTCGGAGCATCTGTATACAATCCTTTGAAAAGATCTTCTACATACGCTTTAGTCACTCGCATCGGAGTATCAGCCATGTGCGGATTGTTTTCATAATCTTCAAAACCAATCGCTTTCAAAAATAAACCAAACTGTTCGGCGGCCTGTTCTAATTGACCTTCTTTTAATTGTATTGTTTTACTATTCATAACTTAAAGATATTAAAATCATTTGATATCGAAAAATTCATTATGTACAGATTCAGTTGAATTGGATCTGTTAACGACTGTACTCAATGAAACCAAATACGATTCATTTGCATGAAGTACTTTTTCAGGATCATCAGACTTAACAATTTCATCAATAATTTTCATCACCTTTCTAGTAGTAGCCGATGAAACTTGAGATAACAGATAATCATGATGATTAACGTAATTGGATACCGTCTTCATAACATCCTGATACAACATGAAATTGTGCATAGACATGTACATCGTACTGTCATTTACATTGTTCACGCAATCACCATAAGTATATAGAGGCGATAACAGTTTGTCAAATTCAGTAACTACCGGCATCGGCATATCATATTGATGCGGTAAAATCGTTTGAATACATTCAGGAACTACAAACTTTTTATTTGCAGAATTGGCTTTAGGAATATGAATTGATTTGAAAGAATCAATATTCAAATTGGCACCAATATAATAAAGACCAAATGCCACCGATCTACTAGGTGAACTAGAGTCTGTGGTTACAGTCATATTGGAACCGACTTCAGAAAGCGATTTTTGCAATTGAGACAAATAAAAGAAATCATTGATCTTTGTAGTACCCAGAATGTGAATGTATTCATTTCTAGGATTTAGATGTTCTTTACCTTGAACCAATGCAGTGATAGCAGCACAAAAGCGATACGGAATTCTACAACCTCCTAGTGACCAACCAGAAAATTCAAAGTCTTTTACAGCATTGTACCACTTCAATCTTTGCTTGTAATTGTTACCTTGAAGTACATTTAGAAATTTGGTTTTACCGGTCTGCTTGTCTGCAAAATATTTGAAATTGTCTACACTGATAGTTAAACATTGATCAAACTTACCGGCCATATCACCGTATGGCGGAATATCAATATTCATTGCAAGATCTGAATTGTTTTCCAACCATTCAAATATTTCATGTCGAATATTCATGTCCCACTTAATAGCACCCATTGCAATTTGATAACCACCGGAGTCACCCATTACAAATGCATCTTCCAAGCCTAATTGAGCTCTAAAGTCTTTTTTCTTGTACAAATGTCCGGCTGTAATTAGAAAGTAAGGATGTCTGTATTCTTCAGGAAAATCTTTAGAATAAAATCGAACTGGTACTTTACCGCCTAAAATTTTATTTTGTTTACATTCATTGGCAAACTCACCCGTACTAAAGCTCGGGAAAAATATCGGTCGTTTCGCTATCATAACTTTTTTTTATTTTGAAATATTAATATATTGATATCAATTGAATTATTCAAACAGTTCTTTAGCTTCCGGGAAACTAGACATCTGTTTAATAGCAATCATCAAAGCTGCATTTGCATCATGTACAGCATCATGGTGAGCAGTCAACGGAATTCCTAAATGTTCACATACAATCGGCAATTTAAATTTGATACCTTTTGCATAAGTACCTAGAGCTCTTTGATGATATTCACGTATAGACTCGTTCACATCTTTCTTAAGACCGAGTTGCTGAGCTTTATAATGAGCTGCAGTATCCCAATAATACTTTGTATCCGGAATATAATATCCGAGCTTAGCCGCTGCCATTTCAAGAAAATGAATGTCAAAATTCAACACGTTATGTCCCACTAATATGATTGAATCGGTAGGTTTTTCTTGAGACAATCCTATTGCTTCAATACACTGCAACATACCTTCATCATATGATACACCATTTTCATTTAGAAATTCATAACTCAAACCGGTAAGTTGTTCCACTGTACTTGATATTTCAATATCAGTCTTAATGTAACCGGATAAAGTTTTAAATTGAGTTTTACCTTGTACTGAATCAATTTTTGTAACGGCCCATTGCACCGGGTAGTCGTTAACGAAGTTAAGTCCAGTAGTTTCAAAGTCTATAGACACTAATGATCTCATAACTATTTTATTATACGCCTGTCTTCTTATCCCAAATCGTTACATGAAGTCGATCTGTCATTCGGACTGCATGTTCTACTGCAAGTTCTGCAACCAATTCTCTACTAGAATTTAGTTCAATTTGATTTTCACCACACGGCATCAAAATAATTTGTTCTTTTTTGATATGCGGTAGAAAGTCTTCTACAATTTCATCCCAATCAGATCTACTCGAAATAACAAACTTAAACCAACTATTGTTTTGTCTACTCATGTATTTCAAATACTCCGGCTTCAATCGCTTGGATTTCTCCATACCGGAATTTGCTAATTTCGGAGAATTGTTCCAACAATCTACATACAAAGTCAATTCACCCGGCATCAATACCACTTCATTTTCAACTTCAATATACGGTTTAAATGAATAACGTTCAATAAACTTTTCAATAAATGTAACTAAAGTTTTACTTTGCTTGAGTGGAGAACCGCCTGTCAAAATTAAATGTTGGCCATTTCGAAATGCTTCAATCAAATTGAATTTTTCAAACATTTCAAATACCTCTTCGTGAGTGTACCAGTTACCGAATTTCCATACTGATAAAGTATCACACCAAACACAATCGAGAGTGCAGTCTTTTACTCGAAGAAACGTTGCAGGAACTCCGGCGTTAATGCCTTCACCTTGAATAGTATTACCGAACAATTCAGCAATTGCAATGCAATCTGTTTTAGAACCAACTCGATCTTTTGTGAAAGTCGGATTGGATGAAATTAGAGTTACTGGCATTATTATAAATTTGAAATGTAATCAAAAATTGTTTCATGATTTCCACCAATTCTAGTGTAACTAGATTTTAATACGTTGATTTCCTCAGGTGAAAATGAGTTCAATAAATCCCCTTTATAAATTACATAAGAATATCGTCTATATTGTTTACTTCTGGTAACTTGATTAAGTCGATACTTGATCAATTGATTGTTTCTATCATAAGTCGGTATCAATGTCTTAATCGTAATAATATTATCGACAATATTTGAAACAATATTTGAAACAACTCCGATTCGTAACATTGCAGAATCGGTACATTTAGTGGCAGTAGTCACTATATCTCCTACTTCAATTTGATCAATAGTTTTATGATATATTTTATGCATAACTGTTTTTATTACCTACAAATTAAATAAATGTCACCTTCACGAATTAATATATAATCTTCACCTGAAAGTTTTATTTCAATACCAATATGCGGGCCGAATATAACTTCATCACCAACTTTAACTGTAGTCGGTACCAATTGTCCAGATGTTGAAAATAAACCATCGCCTACTGCAACTACTTCTGCAGTTCGCACATCATCAATATTTACTGAATCAGGTATAATGATTCCGGATGCCGTCTTTTGATCGAATTTTTTAAGTTTAACCAATACTCGATCGCCCATTGGCTTTGCTAATTTACTCATAACTTATTTTTTATTAATTTAATGAAATCTTATGATTTTTCAAAGTCGTTAATCACTTCTTGAATATCTGGTATAACTTCTGAAAACTTGGTAAATCGATGCCCGGCTGATTTGAACCATCGCGTCAATTTTCTTACCGGTATCACCGAGTCCAATTTTTCAAATGATAATAGTTCATCATCTTCTGACAAATATAAATGCAGTAAATTACCCGGCTTCGGCATTGAAGCCAACTGTTTCACCATTTCATCCAATTCATCAATATACGGCAATTTGAAATCATACTCTTCATCAGAACCGTATCTAGTATGAGTTCCTACTTTTGAAATCAATGTAACATTCGGTTCCAAAGATGGATTGATAATGAATGCAGGTATATCAAACTTACTAGCTAAATACAGTGAATAAAATCCTCCCAATGAAGTACCTACCAATATAGTGTTACTAGGATTTCGTTTAATTATAGATTCTATTTGACTGATAGCAGTAGCAGGTCGAGGCGACAATGTAGGAGCTTCAACCGTTGCATTCGGAAATGCCTGTTTAAGCATTCTAGATTTGTCAGATTCACCGGATGATTTAAATCCGTGAATGTATATCAATTTAATCATTTGTAAATTCTTCTGGAACTTGAAATCCGTCAATATGACCTACCATCATTTTCGTATGCGGTTCACCGGCAATCATTCTAGTATAATGATATCCATCCGGGTCCAATGAAATGATTGGTTTATTTAAAATGTCTTCAACAAATTTGTTCGGTATTTTAAAATAACCCATCTTTGTTTTGATCAATTCAACTTTATCTGATACTTCAGACCATGATCTGTTTTGTTGAAGGTCTTCTAAAAATATTTTCATTAACCACTCTTTACCTAAATCAGTGCCATCCGTACCACCTGCAATTGATTTTCTTCCTCGTTTAAACTTGTACAAAGCAATTGCAACTATTTTACCATTCTTTTTGACCAACTTCCAGAAATCAGTTTCTTTTAAAAGTTCCTCTTTATTAGGTGCAGATTTAAATCCGCCCACTTTTGCATACGATTTCTGTAACATATCCCATACTTCGTCTATATATTTACGTCGATCTTCGACTGACAATAATGATAGGAATCGTTCAGTAAGTAATTTAGGTAATAATGATTTCAATTTCATATCAATAAATATTTGAAGTCATTGATTTATTCCTCATAAATCGCTGAATTCTTATCATTTTCAAAGCATTCTACTTTAATTACCTTGCATCTACCGGCATCAGTTTTTGACAGCACATCATTAAATTTATCGTACACCAACTTAGCCATCGACTCGGCACCCATCTTGTCCATTACTCGTAAATGTAATAGTCCCATTTGCTCCAATTGTTGAAACAAATCTAAATATGGATCATCTTTTTCAATAAGAGTTGTATGATCAAACATATGATTCAACCAATCTTTCAACCCATTGCCTACGGGCTGAGGCTTAAATCCTCCGAAATCCACAATCCAATTCATAGAATCCAATTGTTTATCAATATCAGATTCAATTGAAGCAAACCAAACTTTAAATTTAAAAGCGTAACCGTGAAGCAAACAACAGTGCGAATGTGCTGCTTTATGTTGTCTCAATGCTACCGAAAAGTTGTCAAATAGTTTTGTAGAAACGTAACGTGCCATTGTAACTTAATTTCTTTAAATATAGTAAAAACAATCGTAATCAACAAATTATTTATTCGAAAAGTAGGATGCCCCGGATGGGGCATCGATTAACTTACTTCAATTAACTTACTTCAATTAACTTACTTCAATTAACTTACTTCAATCAACAATCCAACCGCCATACATTTCGTTACGATCTATTTTTTCTAACGCATCGCCAATTTTTTTTGCGGTATTAAAATTAATATTCACTACCAATTCAACCGTATCACTATCCCAATCATACGTTCTTTTCATTTTTGACTTATCTACCCCATGGTCTGCAAATACCTTTAAAACAGCCTTACTATCCATAAATTTTTTATATCCTGAGAATAGTACGGTTTCGTTTTTGGCTTCCTTTAGTACTTTTTTAACCTCTTCGCGGATTAATTTTTTGAATTCTGTGAGTTTCATAGTTTTTTTTGTTATCTAATATAAATATGGTGAAATTTGGTATAACTATCTTGTTTAAGCGATTAAAAATTCAATTAAACTTCCTTAAGTTCGGAAACTTCAATATTTAAAGTGTCACCTGCATATCTGAATGACAATAACACTGCATATCTAGTTAAAATTTCTGAGGAAGTTTTTGGTGACTTTCTAACCATAGCATTGAATCGAACGTCAAATCCTTTATTGTTCGGTGAATCAATCACATTCATACTACCAGCTTCCAAATCCATGAACCCGGATCCGTAAAACGCTTCAACTGAAGCATCACTTCCATTAGACTTACCGGTTAATTTGAAAAACGTGGGTGATATACCTGATTGGCCGATTGCATATGATGTTAAAGCAACAAAAGCATTTTTCTGTGATGCTAATGTAACGTATTCTTTTGGTACTACCAAATTGCTACTATTCAATCCATTCAAAAGATAATCAGCAACCAAATAACATGAAGCTTTTTTATATAAAACTTCCGCCGACATTTTACTTGGAGCCACGTTAGTTCCAGTAACTTTAAATTTGAAATTATTTAAAGTTGATAGGAATGTTTTTCTAGAATCTTTATATACCGTTTCAGCTTTATTGTGTATCGATTCTGCAAACGCATCGATGTTATTTTTCAATTTAGGATCAAATTTAATTGAACTCAAATTCATATCTGCGAACGACTTTCTAGCAGCATCTTTATTGTAGTTTCCTTTCGGACCTCTATATGCATTAGATTTGTTATTGAATGTTGCATCCAATGTACGCTGCAATGAAGTTCTAAGTTTGTTTGATGAGTCAATTTTCAATGCATCCATTAAACGAACTGCTTCGGCTATGTAACCTATTTTCAACTTATCCGGAGTCGGTTTCGTTGGAGTTACACTTTGATTTAAATTGTACAACAATTCCATCGTATACTTGTCATCCGAAGAAAGTTCAGTGGCTGCAGGATAATTTTCATTTCTATTCAATATCTGTCGAAATGCTGTAGCCTTACCGGCTTGAGCTTCCTGCTCTTTCAATGAAATTGCTACAATTCCAGAGCCGGGCCCGAATTCAGTACTAAATGCTGCATTCAAACTGTTTTCACCTACATTCAATGTCTTGGCAGACTGCGCAATCTTTTTACTCTTATTATCATTATAAATGTAAATGTCAGCTGGACACCATTTGTCAGGATACGATACTCCGGAAACTTTTTTAGCATTGGATCGAATCACATTGTAATCTCTACCTCTATCAATTACACTTTGCAATACAGGACCGCCAAAAGTTTTTTGAAGTTTTCTTGCAATTGAAATTGCATTCAAATACAATTTACCGGTAGCAGAATCAATTACATTCAAATTCAAATAATCGACTGCAGAATTCAATAAAGCGAATCCTTTAGAACCGTAATATGGTGATGCTGAGTTAGGTACCTTCAATGAAAGTTTAACATCACTTTTACTGATAATTTTATTTTGAATTGAATCTAAAGATTTTGATGACAACGTTGCAAAGAAAATTGCTAAACTTTCTTTCATGTCCGGTGTATTGGATTCGGCTAATGCAGTAGACTCGTTCAATTGACTGATGTCAATCAACTGAATATCCACTTTCATTTCATGTAACAATTGTTGTAAAACTTTCATGTCGTTGACATCGCCCCATACCGGATATCCTTTATCACATCTCCAGGCCCATTCAGTCAATATCATTTCAATATCAGGTGTGGTACTTTCTGATGCAGTTGCAATTGCGGACTCGGAAATTATTTCCGGTTTCGTTTCAGATTTCGATTCTAAAATTGAATCTAAATCTATAAAATTAGAAGTATCGTTCTTCATAATGAAGCAGATCCAGTTTACTATTAACATCAATTAACTGCGCAGCATTCAACTTATCTGAAAACTCTGCAATAGATTCTGTCTGAATGTTTCTAAATTCCTGTAAAAAATCAAATGTAGGAAGATGCTTTGAGAAAATATCAGCAGACATTTCATTGTATTTGTCTCCCAATTTAAATTCAATAGCGTATGCTTTATTTACAACATCAATTAAACTATCAAATTTACCTGAGAACTTAACTGTCGGTAATACTGGGCTGCAATTCCAATCTACCAAATACTTTTGCAGTTTCTCAGCATGTTCCAATTCCGCGGCTGCTTCTCCTGCAAAAAATGCTGCTGCTTTTGTGTAAGCAACGCCTTGAGCCCAATTTGATGCTGCTCGATAAAAGTAGTGCGCAGTATATTCTTCGGCCAATGCTGCATTCAAATAATCTACTATTTCAGGTTCTAGAGTTTTTGGTAGCAATACATCTGATTGATTTGCTACTACATTTTGTACAGTTGAATTTGGTAATGCCATTTTATACTTTTTTAATAAATATCTAATTTTCGAATATAAATACAGTATTTAGTACTTGATATTGTAACAAGTTACTTTTATACATCCTTGATTGTAATTGTCACCTTCAATGTAGGAATAGCCGGCTTCAGTTAAAATTTTCTTAACAATGTCTTTCATTTTTACACTGTTACCTGTAATAACTGTTACCGGCAATCGTTGAAAATGAATCCAATTTAACAGTTCAGGTTCCACATCAGCATGTTTTACACCGTGCAAATCAATTAAATTGGTCGACATCCATTGAGTCATTGTTTATGGAGTTGATTGTTGATTCAATATTGGATTTCAAATAGAACTGATTCAATTTTTTATTGTTACGAGTATGCTGCGGGTCATACGGACAATGTCGACAACCTGACCCGCAACAGTAACCTCGTTCAATGTGATATTCTGGTGTGAATACCAACTTATCATTCTCGAAATAATACAATTTTGAGCTCATTAGAATGATTCAACAGTACAAGCACCTCCGGCACAAGCAGCTTCACCTTTTTGATCGGTCATATCATCAAACTCAATAACAGTACTCAAATCCAATTGAGTCAATTGTTTCATCATATCATTGTACACTTCTTCAGTACAATCTTCAAAGGGAGCTTGAATATAGGTATGATCTGAATAAGGTAGTACAGACAAACCATTATAGAAATTTCTGTTTTCAAACATCCAATCACCTACTAGGTCCCATTCTTCCGGCTTAATTGAAATAGTAGCAGAAATGTTATGAGTATTTTGACCGGATATATGTCCAGGTAAAATCCAATTTTGATAGAAGAATTTGACTCGCTCTAACAATTGCATAGCAGACTCGGTTCTTAATATTGAACCTTCAGGTGATTTCTGAGGAATTTCAATAACCGCAGTATCGTGAGGTCTAAAATATTCATCTTTAACGAGTTCCGGATGATGAATTGCTAAATGAGTGTAAATAGATTCATTTTTACCTACTCTAATTCTACGAATGTAATAATCATTATGCCACGCGTGAATTCCTGATGATGTACCCAATACCAATGAACTGGTACCTGATGGTTTGATAGTGGTACATCTTGCTGCCGTATTGATACCAATTAAACCGGCAATCTTTTTATTTTCATCTACTACGCATTCAGCAGCTTCTTTCAAATTCAATTTCTGTACTTTATCAGAACCAATACCCGTCATTCCAACACCTATTAGAGCTTCTTTCTCTGTAGTTCTCTTCCAAATAGGTCTAAGGTAATGAAAATCAGTATAGCCCGCCTGAAGGGTTCCTATTAGTGCTGCAGCACGAACTCTAGCATTCAGGTCTTCCTGCGATTCCACATCAGACACATTCACTTCACATAGATTACAGAATTGAAATGGTCTTAAAGCAATTTCACAACAAGGATTAGTTCCCCAATCTTTATCATTGTTAAAATAAATACCAGGCTCACCGGATCCGGAATTTTTAATTTTCTCCCAAAGATCCATGAAAAACTCTTTAGTAATCTTATTACGTAACAATACTGCGGAATTGTTCGCTCTACCTCTTTGTGGATTCATTTCCCACCAAGCACCTGACTTGCAGGAAATCATGTCATTGTCATCTGCACTAAACAGACAAATCAAAGCAGCTCTACGAATTCCACCGGCTAATACAGCATCAGCAATGTTACATACAATGTCATGCACTTCAATTGAACTCAATTTGTCGCCGTTCGATTTGTTTTCTAGAATTCCTTGAATTTTAATTAAACATTCTCTAAGCGGTTGCGGTCCAGGAGCTTTACCGCCGGAAGTAATTAATCGAGCTCCCTTCGGTCGAATGTCTTGAAAATCGAAATTTACTGTCGGTCCTCCTTGAAAATAAGATTTCATCAACACTTTCACTGCATCAGCCCAACCTTCAATTGAATCTCCAATCAAATACCTTCTATGTTTTGTAGGGTTCGGTTTATGAATTTCCGGTAGTTGATCTACGTGATGCGTTTGTACTGAGTAGCCGACACCTGTTCCACCTAAAAGAAGAAACATGATTTCACTGAATGATCTCCAATCGTCAATCGGCAAATAAGCACAATTGTAAATTCTATTCGGAGAAATTTGAATTGGTTTACCTCCAAATTGAAGACTTCGCATTGAAGGAAGTACCTTCCTATCATATACGAGTTGATAAGCAGCTTCAATTTCCGCTTCTAAATTCGGGTAACGCTTCAAGTGCATTTCCTTGTTTCTAGTTACCAATTCATGCCACGATTCACGTCTGTTTATCTCCGGTACAAATCTAGCATACTTCATGTACACCGTAAGATCACTTAAAATTTTGTTTGATAGTTCCATATAGTTTATGATGTTAATATTATTAGGGATAGATAAATATGTCAACCTAACGATCCCCCATTAATTTCTTTATATTTTTGTGCCAAAGTTTGTCTAACCACATCAGCACCATTTGCTATCACTTTTTTAGTTTCAGTTCCTTGTACTGAGGTTTCTTCAAATATTTGAAACTGTCCATTCGACATGTTCAATCTACTGGGTAATGTGATACCGTCCGGGCCGAATCTATTTTTAATAAAGAAGAATCTACCGGTTCCAGATATTTTATCAGAAACTTTTCTAGACAATGATATAACTGCATCCGCAATCATGATTTTTGCAAATGCTCCGGCAACGTGTTCACCTTGAACTACATCCGATTCCGCACTCTGTCTACCGGCTTGGCTCGCAGTATAAATTGGCACTTCAAATTCACCAGCAACACCTCGTAAATCTTCATAAATGTTTTCCAAATCAATATGCTTGGAGTCGGAAGCTCTACCGGAAACTCGTAACAAATCTGCATAATCTACTATTAGTAAATCTGGATTGACTCCTGCCAATTTCAATTTACCTAAGTGAGCTCGAATTGTATTACATGAGGCTGTCTTTGTAGGATAATATTGTAGTTCAAGTTTACCCGGTAATTTACTAAGAACTGATTTGATATCAGAAATATGATACTTTAAATCTTGAGTTGCTATACCACTGATAACAGCATCATATCTTTGAGCCACATACGGCTCATACAATTCCAAAGTATAATGAACTACAACCTTACCTTTTCTCAACGCTTCAGCGCCTACATTAATCAATGAAGTGGACTTACCGGCACCAGGACCGGCAACAAATACTACGAGTTCACCTTTAGCAGCACCGCCACCTAACAAATCATTAACTACAGGCCAAGGAGTCGGAATGCAATTTCTAACCAACTCTGTATATCTACTTTCAACTGTATCCACATAATCGTATCCGGTATAAACTGCTTCACCGGCTTTCATTGCAGTGTCAATCTTCAATTTGATATCATCATATCTACCCAATTTCAAATCTTCAACTGATTCCAATATAGCTTTCTTAATGCATTGATTTTTACAGAATCGCAACGTTTCATCTTTAACGAACTGTAAATCATCTGAATCCATAAATCTTACCACTTCACGTAACGCTTCTACAATAGCCAATTGCAATACGTCTCTGGAAATGGACATTGTTTTAGACTTGAATACGTCTATACTAGGTGGACTTTTATACTGCTCAAAATATTCTAGAGTTTGTTTCACTATCCAACTAGTAGCTTCACTTTCAAAATATTCCGGCTTCATGATATCAGATATTTGTTGCAAATACAACCTATCACCTAATATCGCCGAAATGATTTTCAATTGAAAACTAGAACCATATGCGCTCAATCTATCTGTCATAACATCATCTCTTTTAGTAAAAAAATGCACGGATTAATACCCGTGCATTAAATATAACATAACCAAACTAAAAAACTATGAAACCGTGGAATTAAATTCTGCGGCCTTAGCATTTAAGTAATTGAAACTTTCCAATAACCAACCGTCCGGATTCGTAAACACATTAAATGCTGCATCCTGTGCCAATAGAAACTTGAATTTAGGTCGATCCATCAATTGAATTGGTCGATTCAAAATGTCTCGAATATTGGATTTGATTGCACCGGATATGTCTACATCAGAAAGTTGCATCAATTTGAAATTGAGTTTGATTTGATCAATAGATTCCAAAATGTTATTGTACTTGACTCTTTTCGAATGCTGCGATTTAATTTTAGTGATTTCTATCAATTCATCCACACTCATAGGAGTATCACTTAAAAGTTCTGGGTACAATTTCACTAAAGAATTTTTACCGATACCATACACTCCTTTAATATTGTCTGAAGCGTCTCCGGCCATTATCTTGTAAATAATGTAATTGTGTGGAGGTACTCCGAAAGAATCTAAAACGTGTTTAGGCGTATACAATACTTTTTGAATCGGTCTCCACACGTATACATTATCTTTGATTAATTGCAAGAAGTCTTTATCATCTGACATTACCGTAACATGTTTAGATTCATTGAACACATTGGTGACCATGTATGCAATTACGTCGTCAGCTTCTACATTATCAATAGAAATAACTGTAATAGGCAGTGTGTCTAGGTATTCACTTAATCTAACCAACTGTTTACTCATATTACGAAGTTCCTGATCCACATCAATTGTAATGTGATCTGGTCTATTGAATTTGGTATTGACCGTTCTACCGGACTTGTAATCAGAATACAAATCTTTTCTTCTGATTGATCCACCTTTACCGTCAAATACCAATATCAATCGAGTAGGTTTGATCATTCTAACAACCCATGCAATTGAACGAAGAAATCCGGAGACTCCACCAATGTGATCACCATGTTCATTTACTGCCGGTACTGCCGAAAAAACTCGAATGTAACTGTTCAATGCATCTACTATCAACGGTCGATCATTAACACCTTCCATTGAGTTTTGTTGTTTCTGATCTGTAACTTCTTTAAGTAAAGAAATGTAATGTTTAGGTTTAATCATACTATTCTTCTATTATAGAATCAGAGTGAATAATTTCAACATCAGAATCAAGCGAATCTTTATACTTGACTATATATCGATCATAAACCCACTGTTTCACTTTTGAGTAAATTTCCGGATTATCCAATACAATAGACTTGAAAGTTTTCGCTTGAAATTTCAAATCTAAAGTTTCACCGGTTGAAGGATCTACCAATACATACCATGCTCCGGTACTATCAGCAATCTGTAATTCTTTCAACAATTCCAATAAAGAAGTTTCATCGTCAATACCTCTATCAAAATAGATATCAAACTTAGCAGTACGAAGAGGCGGACCCATTCTGTTTTTAATTACTTTTGCTACAGTCTTGATACCTAAAACGTCTTCTTTACCATTGCGTTTTCCTTTAATTTGACCATTAGGCGCTAATCGAATTCGAACGCTAGAGTGATATGCAATTGCTTTACCACCGGCAGTCGTATAAGGATCTGCAAAAGCCATAGCATTCATCTTCGATCTCAACTGATTGGTAAAAATAACTAGAATTTTCTCTTTTGCAATCAAATTGGTTATCTTACGCATTGCTTTAGATAATAGAATTGCTTTACTGGTATTGTAACCGTCTTTATCAAAGTCGGCGGCCATTTCTACTTTAGTGGATGCACCTGCAACAGAATCTACTACTATGGTTATTACAGTATCTTTGTTCCCTTTTCGTACGGTTTCAATTATAGATTCAATACTTTCAAAAATATCTTCAATAGTTTCTAACGGTACATACAACATCTTCTTTAAATCAACACCAATAGCAGATAAAAATTCACTGTTAATTGCTGATTCAGTGTCAATATACACCCCGATACCATTCTTTTTCTGAGTATTAGCCAAGGCATGAGCCGCCAGGAGTGATTTCCCGGCAGCTTCTAGCCCTGTCAATTCTACAATACGGCCTACCGGCCAACCTCCGTTAGGTCTATTAGATACTGCCAAATCCAATGATGTAGAGCCGGTTGATACCCAATCAGTTACTTCGGAAGGAGAATCAGAGTCGCCATCTAGAAAGTAAGCAACTTTTGAATGTGATTCTTTAAACTTCTTATTTAAATTGGTCGCCAACGTGGACGCCAATTCATCCTGTAATACTCCAGGCTCTTTATCTTTTTTGGCCATATTATCTTATTTTTTCTTGAATAGATCATCGAATGCAGCGGCTACATCTGACGGGACAGTTGCAGTCGGAGCTTCAATCTTTTTAGCAGGCTGTTTCTTAGCAGTTTCAGTTTCAGCTTCAACTTCAGCACTAGCAGTTTCCTGAGTAGTATTGGTTTCTGGATTCAACCACTGTTCCAATAGTTGCTCAATTTCTTCATATGTATACTCCTTATACAATTCAGTAATTTTAGGTTGATTCTTCACCAAAGCTAAAATGTCTTTCTTATCAGACAATACTGTTGTATTCGGTTTAACTCGAATAGAGGTTTCAGGATAATCTTTACCGGTATTCTCTTTTGACTTGAATTCCACTGTAATATCGCGTCCTGACATAGGATCAGTGATATCACCGTAATCTGGGTCAGTGATAAATCCTAAAAGTTCCTGATATACAGTCTTACCAAATCCCCAAAATTTAACACCTTCTGATTCCTTCCCTCTTACTAGAATTGGAACATAACAACGCATTTTCGGTTCTAGAGACTTGCCCATCTTCCAATCATCCTTATTACCGGTTGATTTCAATTTTTCTGCAAACTCTACAATAGGATCTGCATTACCGAAAGTTACCGGAGAAAGAATGTTCTTACCAACAAAATTGTAGTGAAAATAAAGTTCCAAAAAAGGATTACCCGGGTTATGAATATACGGTACAATTCTAATTTGATGAGTACCGGGTTCAGGCTTCCAAAGATTGTTCTGTTTTGTAGTCTTTGATTGTAGTGCCTGTAGTTTTGCCTTGACGGCGTTTAAATCGATTGCCATAGTTTTTCATTTTTTAATTAACAATTAATAATTAGCATTTAGTAATTGGGCCTAGGATAACTACTTAATAACTAATTTATGATAAATATAATAGTAACTATTGAATTAACAAAATTAAAATTCAACGGCTACATATATTTTTTTATCACTATAATAAATATATATAACTAACGGTAAAATGTAGTTTATTGCAGTTTAAGTGCTACTTTTTCTACCTATAGAATTTAGTTTTCGATAAACTCTTCACTAATTTAAATAAATCTACTGAGTCCAATTTCACAGACCCTAAAGAAATTTTAGTAGGTAGTGTGGATATCAATGTGTTACCCAATCCTAAGATGTTATCCACCGCAGCATATTGTCCTATTTTGGTTCTATCTGAATTTGATAAATACACCAATACAGGCGGATGCGGTTTATTGGTTGAATCGGTATATTCAGGTTTAAATTTCACCTTGAATAAAGTACCATATCGTTCACTTTCTGTAATAGTGGATTCATGTACTGACATGATAGCCTGAAGAAAATTGTATACTTCTGAAACATCATCAGCAGAAGTGGATATGTGATCTAGTGCCCAACCATGTCCGTCAGCTAAAGCTTTTGATACTTTATCAGACGGCATTTGTAACATATGGCCGATTGCATGATGAATAGTCTTTAAATTTTGAAAGAACATGTATGTGTTGTCCTGTTCCATACGTTCACCCGGATCATTATGTAACGGTGATTCTTTCAACAAATCAGTCAATTTGATTGATTTCATATTATCGAATTATGCTGTGTATAGAAGTTGTAATAGATTTGTAACCACTACCTGATGTTACTAACAAACAGTTTGTGTATTCGGTCCAATTGATCGGGTACTTTATATCCAATATTCCATTATTTTTTGATTTGATTAATGCGTTCAATGCATTTATCGTGTATAATGTGTTGGATTCTTTTTTTCTATGTAATGCGACGGTATTTTGCAATTTGATTTCAATATCAGATACATTATACGTACAAATCAATTCTTCTTGATCTTTCAAACTCAATACAAATATACAATTGTTAGGTAACTGATATGATTTTTTAATCAAATCAACAGTAGTTTCTAAGTTTGGTAACATTGTAAATGTTGCAAGTAATACCACGTATTCATATATTTTAAATATATATGACTCTATACCGGTAAACTATATTTTATCATGTTATTGTAATCAGAACCTACAGCAATTTTAACCGGATAATTACCGGTCTCCAATATTTTTTTGTATTCAGTCAAAAATTCAGCACCATCATTTACATTGAAATCAACTAGCACCGAATCGTAAGTATATAAAATCGTTTTAGATGCTGCCGGCAACGTTAGCAGTTTAGACAATACCAACATGTTTCTCTCAGTTTCAAAATTTTGAAGATAATAATTCAATAACTTTGTTGAGTTCATGTCAGTGAAAAATCGTTTACATAACGGCCGTTTGAATAAAGCACTTTCAATTTTCAAATTTGAATTGAATTCAGACCAAAGGGCTTTTGTAAATTCATGTATCTTTTTAAAGAAATTGATATGCAAATACTCATGAATACCGCTACCGTAAATGAGTTTGAATGACATTTGTTTGGACTTGTCATATTGACTTTCAGTCAGTTCATTGGTATTGAAATACAGTCTACCTAAATATTCATGTACTGATATATCTTCAGGAAATTCATATCCTACTAAGCCAGCCATCAATCGTATGTGATAAGCATCATAATCAAAATTCACCAAATACCCGTTATCAAATCTACTAATTAATGATGATCTAACTCCCGATTCTTTGTTTAAAGCTGCAAAGTTTACACCATCATAATTGTTACTAGGTCTCGAGGTGGTTGTATAAGGATTGTATTCTGAATAAACCAATCCATCAAATGTAGACTTGCCCGGGAAAAAGGAATTGAATACGTTTGAATTGACTGCTATACCGGAGCGTTCAATATTGTATAATGTAGGCAACATTAACGCATTGTAATATTTAAATGAATTGTCATTGATAATCGGATCATTCCACAATTCCAGAAAATCATTTCGAATCAATTCACATCGTTCAACATGTTTGTAAATAGGTATGATAGTATTTAAGTACTTGAAATTGACGTACGTCTTGGAAAACCATATATGAGCTGAGGTATCGTAACTGTCTTCGAAAATAGTGTTTTCTTTAAAGTATTTGATGAGGTCTATGTCTATGAAATTGCTTTGATATTTCTTGGACATGAACGCTTTCATTTCATATACATAACAATTGTTAAGTAATGGAAAGTCAATTTGATTGATTGGTATATTGTTTATAGATTCAGTATGATTGATTACCACTATTGCAGTAACATCTTTCAATATAACGTAAACGTACAATATACTAATTGAATCAGTATGTACTGGAACATTACCGCTTTCATACACCGGTAATATGAACCAATCATAAGTTGAATAATCTGATTTAAATTGATTGTACGATTCTAGAGTATCTAATATCAACATATTTACACTGTAAATATATCAAATACGATTCAATTATACAAATTTCTTTTTGATTTCTTCAGACGTTAACGGCCAATATATTGAATACTCCAACATATCCGTCAAATAAGTGAACATACTTGAAGCGTACTTTCTAGTAGCTTGAATGGATCTGATATTTTGATCTATTACACCTTTCTCTACAAGAGTTGAATTTTCATAAACATCATTACGAGGGCCGGTTAATTTCCAATTGATTATTAGACCTGTATACAAATTGCCATCAACTCCTCTACTATTTGAAAGTTTATCAAATTCAGTCTTATTCACTTCTACAATTTGATTGAGATTGTTTCTTCTAACTACAAAATATCTGTTAAAATCACCGTTGTAATAATCATCAATTGATAATATAGGTGAATAAGCAAGTGGCGCTTTCAATTCGTCTATTGAAATTGATTTGATGTTTTCATATACAGTATTGACTACAGGTCGATTTGCAGACAAGGTCTTCAATTTGATTGAATTTAACGGAGACCAATTGGATTCTGAATACACTTCGCCGGTCGTGTATTTATGATAGTATCCTACATACTCAATACCATCCTCAGTAGTATATTCCCCACCATTCGTATATAAATTTTTGGTGATCTGCCAATCCGGATAATAAATTTTCAATCTACTCATTATCGTAACACGTTAAGT